>UMCM01036749.1_pt1 | contig 15358 bp, 15 predicted proteins | sample 1964231 | NCBI WGS metagenome assembly UMCM01 (sample SAMEA4835968, study PRJEB28245) | human gut metagenome | biome: gut microbiome; material: fecal sample | place: Denmark | collected 2008
AGTTTTAGCCTTGGAGTATGGTATGCCGATAGAGAGCGTGAGCAAGATTCTTGGTCACACGAATATCACCACAACACAGATATACGTCAAGGTGACAAGCAACAAACTTGACCATGACATAGCAGTCTTTGAAAGTCGAATCAAGGGGCACTTGCCTGTTATGGGAGGAATGGTATGAAAAGGACTGTAATCACCGTGGACGGAAATGGAATACTTTCCATTCCGTCCAACTTGGAGGACTTGTGGATGAGTGAGGGAGAGTTGGTGGATATGCTTCATGTTACCGCCCCGAAACTCAACTCTGTGATACGAGCTATATATAAAGAAGGTATGTTGTCTATGTCGGAAGTCCAATACAAGGACGAAACTTCCGTTAGTGTTTGGCAAACGCTGTATAATTTTCCTATGATCGTTGCCATTTGCTTTCGTCTCCACTCTTTTGGCGCAGCACAACTTCGTGAAGTTATCCTCAAGAGATTGTACGAAGCAAAAGAGAAAACAACTATTGTCCTGCAACTCTACGGAGGACGAATTCCTTTTGTTGAAAATGGTCGTATCTTTGACGCTTCGGTTGTTCACTGTCGTATTGACTTATTGACGCACAGATTCTCTGTCGTATAGAAATGCACTTGTAATGTGATAAAGATGTACCCATGCAAAGAATAGTGTAAGCATATATACATTGATGTCATACGTTTTACATGTTTATCGTATGACATATAAAACGTATGACATGCAGGAATACATTTTTGTTCATCCTTTGGACATAGCGAAAAACGAGTCGTTCCTTGGAGGCTTTGCGCCTCCAGCCACTTGAGCGAACCACCGCAGTGTTTTCAATGGTATTAGGCTTTATTCTTTCCAAAATATTGTGTCCATAAAGACACAGCAAGGTATGTTTTGAGTTACTCAAAACCTTTAGAGTTACTCCCCCAAAAGTACTCGTTCTAATTAGGATTTTTACTTCAAAATCGTAAAAAATATAGTGGTAATCACTATTCATTCCTATAGAAGGTTACATTGAATGCTATCTTGCAATATTCTATACTATCATTGCATATCAAGGTCTATCTTCTCAAGTATTACTTTGTAGTTAAATTCGTATACAACTCTAGTTATATTTATGGTTGCATCTTCTGTTTCTAAAGTACAACCATCCAACTCTCTGAAGACACCTCTATCATCAATTGTTTTTGGAAAAGCTGAAACATCTTCTATATCGTCAAAATTTCCCATAACACTTGGAATGGCTTTTAGCATTTGTTCCAACCAGCTATCTATATTCGCACGAAATGCGACATTGTAATTTTTTACCTCTTTGTGATTCTTGTCAAACAATTTCCCTTTAGTAACATCGCACACACGACCGCTGTCATCATAATACAAATACTTGGTGATTCGGATTGAATTTTTACGTATTGTTGGATAATACCAAACAATTTTATCTCCATTATAAAATCCAATCTCTTGTATTTTTACAGACATAAAATCTTCACCAATTATACCTTTGGCAACATACTTCAATTTAACATGGGTATCTATAAATTTCGGTGTGAATGCAACATTCAGCAAACATCTATCTTGATCCTTGACACTTGGATAAATGATGCCGTCATACTTTGAAGACTGACCTGGGAATATTGGCTCTCCTGTATAACAGAAATCATATATAAAATTAGATATTAGAGCAGATGGCAGATATTTTTTTGTATCATATTTATCACCACTATCATTCATAAATAAATTTCCTATTTTTCGAAGGTACTCAATTATATAATGAGGATATTTCCTTTCTGCATCAATTTTTAGATACCCTTTATAGTCTTCATTAATATCTATTCCCTCAGGAGGAATAATGCGAAACATATTGGCGTTTGCATCTTTATCAACGCACCATTTCGAGATATACACCTCTTTTCCTGCACTACATTCCTTGTCTATTTCCTTGAAATTTGTCTTAACTGACATTGAGGCATAGAAAACACTCTGCCCTGAGAAATTACATCTCTGCAATGGAGGAAATGAAGACGAACATTTATTTATGGGTACATAAGAAAAAGTAGAAGGGTTTGTTATATCTTCATCTGCTCCTATAGAGTTTCCCATTCTTGACCGATAGACATTGAAATCTCCACCTAATGGCTGATGTTGGACAAAAGCCATCGGACATTCCTTGTGAATAAATAAATCACGGTATGTTTGCTCATCGTTTGCTTCGGCTGAGAAAATATATTCATCTAAATTCTGAGATAATTTAGAAAATGCATTTTTTGCTCCTTTAGAATGTAAACTTTCCATATGTTTGTATGTAATATCTTATTTAAAATGAATTTGATTGTTCGTAAACTTGCATAATTGAAACCTATCAAAGCAGAGCTTTTCGTACTTGAACGGCAAGTGCATAAGCTAATCGTGGCGGTACTGCGTTACCAACCATTTTATATCCGTCTTTTATGTCATCATAGATGAATACAAAACTATCAGGAAAAGTTTGTATTCTTGCGCATTCCCGAACGCTCAAACGACGATAAAGATGTTCATATCCCTTTGCAAAAATTCTCACGTTAGGGCTAACATAAGTCATCTTTGGTGCCTGTGGATGTTGAGGCTCATTCCTTGCCTGCGCTTGAATCGTAAAAGATTGCTCATTCCATGTACGAACACGATTGCGAGCCATATACTTTGCATCATAGCTTCCTGTATAGACATCATGATTCTTTCTTGTTGGATGTTCAGACATGACCATTTCTTCATTGAAAAACCTTGGCTTCTCAATAATATCTCCAATAGCTTCTCTTAAAGTCGCTTTCTTGCCAGGCATTGAATTCGGAAAATCAAATGTATTTTGTAGGTCATTTCGTATTCCCACGAAGAAAACCCTTAATCTATCCTGTGGGATTCTGAAGTCTCCAGCGTTTAAGAGTTGATAACTTATTGAATAACCAATAGACCGCAAACTTTCAATTATAAATGTCAGCGATTGCTTGTGTTTGTCTTCAAGTATTCCCTGCACATTTTCAATGACAAAGAACTTTGGCTTTTTCAAGTTTACGATCCTGATATACTCTAAAAACAACTGACCTCTTGGGTCTTTAAATCCAAGTTGCTTGCCACCCTCACTCCATGCTTGACATGGTGGACCACCAATAATACCATCGCAAGATGGAATGTCTTGGTCTTTGAGTAAGCGCACATCGGTAGTATTCAACATGGTATTTGGGTGATTTTTTCTATATGTTTCAAATATAGAAGAATCACATTCATTTGCCCAAATCACATTGAACCCAGCCCTTTCAAACCCAAGGTCAAGACCTCCACATCCTGCAAATAGTGATATTATATTCATCAATTATCTATATTAATATTATGTCGTTTCAATGTCTCAATTATACTTAATGCCACATGATACGCAAGATTGACAGGAACAGCATTACCTATCATCTTGTAACCATAATTTACTTCGTCATATATGAATTTGAAGTCATCAGGGAAACTTTGAACACGAGCAACTTCTCTGACAGTCATTCTTCTATATAGATGCTCTTTCCCCTCAACAAATTTTTGCAAGTTCTTTTCGACCTTTATCATCTTAGGTGCCTGTGGATGAAGCTGGCATTGCCTTCCGCTTGCTTGAACGGTGAATCCAGGTTCATCCCATGCTCTAACACGGTTGCGTGACATGAATATTGGCGAGAAGGCACCTGTAAAATATTCATTGTTAGGAACAGCGCAAGCATTTCCGTTAGTATGATTCTTTTCTCTTGCTGGTATGGCTGTGTCCTGTAAATCCCAAATAGCCTCACGTAAAGTTGGCTTATGCTCTTGTGGCTTCGGATATTCATAATCGCCTATGTGCAAATCCTTGCGAAAACCAATATAGAAGACACGGTCTCGGTCTTCTGGAACATCATAGTCATTGGCATTAAGCATTTTCAGATTAACGTCATATCCTGCTTCATCAAACAACTTCATAAATCCACTAACTGCAGTCGCATGTCGTTTGGCAAGCATACCCGACACATTCTCTGCTACAAAGAACAAAGGTTGGGTATCACGCAATATTCTGATATACTCATAGAACAACTGACCACGTGCATCTTCGATACCTTTTAAAGAACCTGCCTCACTCCATGACTGGCATGGTGGTCCACCAATTATACCTGTCACATGGTCAGGAAAAGCATCTGACGGTATATTTCTAATATCCCCCTCAATCAATTTTGTCTCAGGGAAATTCGCTTTAAATGTTGGACATATTTTCTTATCAAATTCATTGGCTACCACAGTATGAAATCCTGCATTGTGAAATCCTTTGTCAAGACCACCTGCGCCAGAAAAAAGACTTATTAAATTCATATTTACCACTTACAGTTAAACTTTATATTTACAGCAGGAGGCATTCCTACAATCTGAATATCAAACTTCAAAGATGGTTCTACCATATCTTTTGCGTTATGTATTCTGAATGAAAATTGCCAACCATTATCAAAACTCATAATTACCGTGGTCTTACTTTTAGGTTTGAAATCCATAAAAAGTAAAGTCGTAGGCAATTCCATTGCAGGAACTTCTAAAGACGGTTTCTGCGTCTTACTTGCTTGGTTTAAAGTTCCATACATGTTGAATGACTGTATTGTGGTAACTCTTTTATTATCTATACTAATAACCTTGTAAAAGTCATATTTGCTAAGTAAATATTCAACAAGTTTACGAGGAACATCAGCATTATTCTCTACTTGTGTCTTTACTTCTTGCATAAAAGCTTTCAATAATGGCACATAAACATCATCTTCCTTAGAGTTTAAATCCCTGAAGTAAGTTCCGTTTGCTTTTTCTACTTCAAGAAAATCAAATGTTGGCTTTACTGCATTCCAATATTCTTCAGAACAGTTAACTCCATACCATTTTTGACCAAAATCTAAACTTTTGGCTAAACGGCTATGCTTTACTGCCATGTGATTGTGCTTTATACTTAGTCCAATCTCCCAAACAATATCTTTACGGTCAATGATAATGTCACGAACATCTGCGTCTTCACCATGTTCATCGCTTTGAATATACAAATTCAGAGTGTCATCACCAACTTCTACGATATTTGGTTCTAATGCAAATATTGTATCAATTGTTGATTTCGCACTCAGTGTGTATAAAGCCTTTTCCGCAACACTCAATGTATTCCATGCATGTTCAGCAGCTTCATAACTGCTATTATGAATTATTTGTGATTTACGAATAGCACTTATTGCATCCTGCAAAGAATGCAAGCAAATGTATTCGTATGCACGTCCCTGGTCGTTACTTTTACTACTCATAATTATTTATCAATTCTTTAATGTCAACATTTAACAATTTCGATATGCTAATTATAGATTCTAATGGAGGTTGCGATGTATTAGTACACCACTTTGAAACAGTAGAAGGGTTTACCTTTAACTGTTCTGCCAACCATTTGCTCGTCTTTTTCTTTTCAACAAGCACTATTTTCAAACGATTAATATCCATAATATTTTATTTTTTCAGCAAAGATAATGAATTATTCTCACTTTTATTCCAATATATAATTTTTTAACGTTGTTCTCACATTCTATTTTAAAGAAATATTGTATTTTTGCACTTGAAAAGAGTTGTTTGACAGCAAACGTACGCATATTGCTGAAATTAGAACTATTGCCAAATCATTACCTCTATTGAGGTAGAAAGTTCATAATTCGCTCATTTTAAGCTATTCTGCAGATTTAGCGTAATTTTGCTATTAAAAGAATATATAATTAGTTAGGAGAAAATATCAATAAAATCCGTGAGTGAGACACAACAACCCACGTTTTTGAAAATGTCCATCAGAGTGCAAAACAAAATTTGATATTTGTTAATAAAAATGCTTAATTTTCGTTGCCTATAGCTACAGTATTTTTTTGTATTCTCGTGATACAAAATCAGCGAGGGACAAAAACGGTACAAAACCACGGAAAGAATAAAGCCACATTCCCATGGCCGATTTGACATTTCATTATTTTTTAGTAAGTTGAAAACGAAAACGTTCAGGAATTAGCGGACGCATTTCTGTTTTTACATATCCTCCATCGACAATCCTTGGTATCCGATATCGAATTTCTTGAATTTTCCTGTAGCCTGGAAGAAATGCTCGGCTTTATCTTTTAAAATGCCGAGATTTATATCCTTAGCTTGGCGTTTTACCTCATAAAAGATAACCTTCTGCTCCAGTTCATCGGCAGCGATAATATCTATTTCATTCTCTCCCTTTCTGTCCCACCAGGAGGCTATCTGGGTATATTCTTCGCTCTCTATCATCTTGGCAATAAAATATCTTTCCAGAACCTTGCCAGTGTATGTGGTGTAGCTCTTGTCCATGACCATTTTTAATTTTTTATTGGCGCCAACCTCTATCATGTATCCATATTTGTAGATGTAGCGAAACCAGACGCGAAGGAAGTTGTCTCCTATCTGATAGCGAATGTTGCGATTGGTCTTTTGGAACATCGGTATATAACGGGAGATTAAGCTATAATCGCTCTCCAGTTTGGTGAGATAGCCCGATAGTTCTATTTTCATGATGCTTTCTATTTCACCTCGAGTTGTGTAGCCTGAAGCGATAAGTTGCAGTATCTCGAAATAGCGGGCATAGTCTTTGCCAAATTCTTCTATCAGCATATTTTTTCCTTCGTAGATGAAATAAGAGTTTTTTGCAATAAACCGTTCTGTCATCTGTTCCTTGGTCGTGGCTCCTGCATCCATCATCATTTCTACATATTCTGCTACTCCGCCTGTATAACTGTAGAGAGCCAGTAGATCATCATTGGTATAGGCTGGATTATATGTGGAGAGAATTTCCTTGATGACAGAAGGGGGAAATGGAGTGACTTTTATTTCTCCAGTCTGCCTACCATAAAGTGGTTGCTTGTTATTTTTAAAGATGATGTTCATAAGTGAATAAACAGAACCGCAGACCACGAGATTGATATGAGCTTCCTGTTTGTTAAGGTCCCATATCTTTTGCATATCTGAAAAGATAGATGGATTAACCCGCTTGAAATCCTGAAACTCATCAATGACGAGAGTGATTGGGCGAATCTTGGATAGTTGAAGCAGATATTTAAAGATGTCAGCAAAGCGTGTTACTTCACCGAGAATAGGAAGCTGAAGTTTGCTCGTCATCTCTTCGATAAAATCTCTGCAGAGTTCTGCTTCTGATTTTCTTGCAACAAAGAAATACAGCATATCCAGAACATCCTCGTATGCCTTTATCAATAAGGATGTTTTACCGCTACGTCGGCGTCCGGTTACGATTGTAAAACGGGCCGTTTGCAAAGATAGATTTCTTATCTCTTGCAATTCTTTTATTTCGTTTTGTCTTCCAAAGAACTTCATATTTCTATAATTTTATAGTTTATCTTTTTTTTGTGTTATTTTTCGAAACTGCTGTTTCGGAAATGGCGGTTTCGAATGCAAAGATAACAAAAAATGCCTGAATATCAGCTTGTTTGTTCGCTAATTTAAGTTTTTTTTATTTGTTTAAGTGCTGCTTGTTTTTCCGAAATGGTAGTTTCGTAAGTGAAAATGATGAATTTGTCAGAATCGTGGTCACATTCCTTTCCGGGTAGTATGGATATTGTATTTCATCTGCAATTTAATCTTCCCTCTTCATCTTTTCTCCTCCTATGTCAGTTTTTGTCACAACCGGATTGTACTTTTGCAGCAGAATTGATAATAACTCTATATAGTTAAGGTATGAAAGCTGAAAGAAAGAGGGAGTGGAGTCCCTGAAAAGTGAAATATAAGAGGAATCCATAAGATTTCTTGTTAAAAGTTTGGTGGTTCATCAGATTTTTACTAAATTTGCCATAATATTAGCGACAGGGCAGGTGAAAGTCCTTGCTTGAAGTCGCTATGATGCAGAGAAACAAGATAATCTTGTGGACACGAGCAAACTATTCAGTTCTGTAGGTTGAAATCTGGTAAATTGAAACGTAGAAAGAACGAGAAATTGTTTGAGCGAGTCTACGCCGTCATAGGTGTGGATTCCTCTTTCGCATTTTCTTTTCTACGGGTTTTACCAGAGCCTAACTTACAAGGAAGTGAAGAAAGTAGGGGTTCGCACCATCTTTTTTCATTTATGAACCATTATGAACTTGTTTGGTTCGCAGATATTTCCTACCTTTGCAGAAGATTAGCTGCACTCGGCAATTTGAAAGCAAGCTTTCATTGCGCCCGTTTGCATGAATTTTACAGTAAGATAAGCTGCATATCAGCATAATAAAAGTAAATGATCTGCTGTTTCGGTTGAAAAGCAGGAGCAGCAATATGTAATAACCTAAAAACTCAATGCTTATGAGTAAAGTATTTCAAGTGAAGCCTAAGCGCCTTAAACGCTCAAATGGTACTGTCCTCACTCCCGATATGGTAGTGACAGTAACGACCCTGCAGCACACCGCTACCCCTTTTTACAATGGAGCTAAGGAGATGCAAGAAGCCTACATGCGCATCTATGCTTTCGATTATAAGAAAGCATGCTGCAATCCGAATGATTTTGAATTTAAAAAGTTGGACTAAAAATATAAATAGATGAGAACGCCTAAAATGACAACGTGTAAAAAATGCCATCGTAGTTATAGTACGATGTCGGAAGTTTCTGTGTGTCCAAGTTGTGGTACTACAAATATTTGTTATACACATGTAATGAATGATGTGGCATCAGGGCTTAAGTTTCTAACAAAAATATTAAAAAAATAGAGCATTATGGCAAATGAAGTAACAGTATGGAACAAAGTTATGTCTTCGGCTTTGGCTATTCCAGGAGTACAAGTAGATAGAGAGACGTTTTTGAGATCAGAACTTCGGCAGTATTGCTCTAAAGATGAATTGGAGAAGGCTATCTCAAATCCTGTTGATGTCCTTTCGGAAGATAGAATAGATAGTTTAGCAAACTCCTGTATCAATAATCATTTATTGAAAGTTACATCTTTGTCGGTTGTCGCTGGTATTCCTGGAGGTTTAGCTATGGCAGCAACAATCCCAGCAGACATGGCTCAATATTATTGGCATACTTTCGTCTTGGCACAGAAATTAGCCTATCTTTATGGTATTCCGGACTTAAGAGATGAAAATGGTAATCTTACCGAAACGTCACAAGATATGTTGACTTTGTTTGTCGGTGTGATGATGGGAGCTGCTGCAGCTAATAATGCAATTAAAAATGTTTCTAAGGCATTTGCTGTCCAAGTTGTTAAGCGCTTGCCCCAAAAGGCTTTAACTAAAACAGTGTATTATCCTATTATTAAGCAAGTAGCCAAATGGATAGGAATAAAGCTGACAAAAGATACTTTTGCTAAAGGCGTAGGTAAAACAATTCCAATTTTGGGTGGCATTATTTCTGGTGGATTAACTGCTGCAACATTCCGTCCATCAGCTAAACGTCTTCAAAAGAAATTGAAGGAGCAAATGTATGATATTCATATTTCGGAAGGTGATACTGATGAATATGTAGAGGCAACTTTTACGGAAGAGGCTGGAGTCATAGAGGATCCTGTTGTAATGGATAATCCAGAAAAGTTGATTATTCAATTTATGATAAACCTAGCAAAGGTTGGTGGTAATTGGTCAGAAAAGAAAGAGGCTATTCTTACAGATGTGATTGAAAATTCAACCTTGTCAGATGATGAGCAGTTGGAACTAGCACAAGTTATGGCTTGTGACAAGTTGATGCAAATAGATTTCTCTTCTCTTCAAAATGATGAGGCTAATAGTGCGAAGTTGTTGGAAAAAGGTGTAGTTATCTTAAGGGCTGAGGAAAAAGTAGCTTTAGCGGAAAAACTCTATTTTAAGAAGATAGCAAAGCTATTAGGTTTTACTCCTGAAGATATAGAAGAGGCAATGAAATAAGGTAATTGAATTTGCGGAAATATAACTTAACTAGAGTACCATAATAATATGCCACAAACATTTGAAGATATTCTAACTTCTATGTTAGAACAATTAGGAAACAATCCTAACCAGGATATTGATGTATTGGTTAAGGATGAGTGTGAGAAAATGGGAGTTTCGGAGGAAGGCAAGGCTTTGCTCTCCGAGACTAACGAGTATATTGATGGTTTTGCAGAGAGAATGGCTTCTTTGCAAAAGGCTAAGGAAAACGGCAAGTCTCGCAAGCAATGGATGCTTGCGGAGATGGACAGAATAATGGAGGGACGTGACGAACAAGAGAAGGCTGAGATCGTCTCTGCCATTTCTGATGCTGGTGAGAATGTGAACAATGAAACTTTAACTAACGAGGAGGACTAAACTTATGAAGTATACTGAGTATAATGAAGATGCAGGGCGCAATGAGTTTGGTGCTCATTTGGAGAGTGAAAGCAGAAAATATTCAGCCCTTCAATCCTTGTTGGCTGGTAAGCTGTTGGAAAAGGATGAGATAGAAAGTCTTCGAGAGTTTAAGTTTGTTCAGCAATTCTTGGATTCCCCAATCGGTGATGCTTCTGAAGCAAAGTTGAAGAAGGCTTTTGCTGCTGCCGTTATAATGGCACAAGAGCAGGGGACTTTGCCTTTCTCTCTTGCAGACAAAAGTCCAATAGCTATTGCAAGTGCCATTGATGAGGGATTAAATCGTGTTAAGTTTGCATACAAAGTTTCGAAAGAGGAGCTTGATGTCGTTGAGGTGGCGGATAAGTTGATAGATGCTACTGTAGCTCGTGTGGTGACAGTTGCTGACAAAGTGATAGAGAGGGGAGTTCCTGTTGTTTTGGATAAACTTTGTAAAGTAATAGCCAAAGTTTATCCTCCTGCTGCTGTATTCGTTCCTGTTATCAAAGCGGCAGAGAAATATATTGTGCCTATTGCTAAGATGGCGGTAAGAAAAGGATTGTCTGTTGTGGCGGAAGGTGCGAAGTCTTTTATTCGCTCAACGGTTAAAACATTGAAAAATGGGGTTAAGAAGTTTGTTTCTTGGCTGGTGAATTAAAAAACATTATTGGTTATGAGAATAATAGTAAAGGCGAAGCCTATACGAATAAGAATAAAGTCTGGTGGGGAGGAACACTCCTCACTTGACTCTTTGCGCCAGAATCTCTGTGTGCAAGACTTGTGGCCATTAGTAAAAGACAAGCGGTTGTCAAGATGGTTGATGCAGTTGGGTGAAGTGGATTTGGCTCATGCGATAGATGCTTTGTCTGTAGGTCAACTTGATGTTTCTACATATTTTAAAATATTATTTCTCTTTTTTAAAGATGAAATGTATGCTCATTGCGTAATGGATCTATATGCTTTGGTTTCATACTGGCATGATAGTGAAATGAAGATGTCTAAAAATTATAAGTCATTGCTCAAATTTCTGTTAAGTCAGTATAAAGGTGCCAAATACTTATTTGACCACTATCCTAATGAGATTTCGGTTTCTGAGTGGTGGAACGTATTTTGCAAGTTCCAGAGCGATGAAGACCCTGATTTTTTGTTCGCACAAGGGAAATTGGCATTTGATGGCTTTACAAAAAGTGATGGCACAAAAATTAAGGATATAGTTCTTGCTGAAGGCTTGATAAAAAAGGCTGCGGATTTTCATAATCAAGAGGCTATTGATTTTATAAATTCTAATAAGTTGAACGTTGCCAAAAAGTTAACGATGTTGACTCCTGAGGCAAAAGTAAAGATTGATAGTCTAATTATTAGATGGAAAGAGGACAGATTGGGCTTTGTAACCAAAAAGACTGTTTACGATGAGGAGATTGTATGGAACGTCAAACAATTACTACAGGAATTTACATCTTTGTGGAAAACTTATCACATGTTTAGTGTGAAGGAGGTAAGAGAAGAGGCAGAAGCTAAATATGCTGAATTGGATGAATCGGATATCTTTTATAAGGAACGTAAGTTTGTGTTGGATTTAGTAAAATATTCTTGTAATGTGAAAACATCTGGCTTATTTGTGAAATTAGCAGAAGATTACCATTATCCATTGGCACTATATATGATTCGGATCACCAACAAAGGTGCATTGACAAAAAAAATGCAAAGTATGATACAGGATAATGTTTTGAATGATTATGGCTTGCAAAATAGCATTGATGGATTTCGTTTTATCAAAGCTAGGTTTACTGATAGGCTAGCTTTTATAGTTGACCATTTGTTTACATATTAAGGCCTTGCAATATGAACAAGAAAGTAATAACGAATTTTCAAAAGATGATAGATGTCAATACACCTATCATCTATATCAACGACTATGATTTTGTACGTATAGACGAAATTATAGTTGAGATTGTGGGCAATAGTAAGGTATTTGAATGGAATCCTGCAACAGGCACAACCAACTTTAAAACGAAAGAAAGTCAAGGCTTGGGAGAGAATGATACACTGGAGCAATTCTTGCGTGATAAATATACTGTTGATGTCAATCTAAAGGAAAAGTTCTTGGTGTTGAAGGATATTCAAGATTTTATTGAAGAGCCGGCAATCAAGTCATTGCTTCAGTTGATAGCTCAACGTAAGTTGTATGATAGAGATTATAATACAACAGTCATTATAGTTTCTTCTGTTCTTAAAGTACCGCAAGAATTGGAGAAGTATGTGTCCTACTTGGATATTCCATTCCCTGAAGAAAAAGAAATCAATCAGCTTATAGACGAGCATGTAGAGGTGAACTGCTATGACAATTTCAAAGATGAGGACAGAAAGAAACTGATGCCATCTTTGAAGGGTATGACGAGCTTTGAGATAGACCGAATGCTTGATATGGCGATGAGCAGCAATGGCTCGTTGAGTGCAGAGGATACGGAGATGATTCTTCAGCAGAAGAAGGCGATGGTTAAAAAGTCTGGCTTGTTGGAATTGATTGACACTCCTGCGTCCTTGGAAGATATCGGTGGTTTGGATGCTTTGAAGGATTATCTGCGGAATAAGTCGAAAGTGATTACTGACTTGCCTAAAGCTCAGGAATTTGGCGTTTCAATACCTAAAGGTGTGTTTATCGTTGGTATGCCTGGTTGTGGAAAGTCGCTGTGTGCGAAAGCGTCGGCTGCATTGTTTAACACACCTTTGCTGAAGCTCGACATGGGCAGTATGATGGGAAAGTATGTGGGTGAGAGCGAGGGCAACTTGCGTAAGGCTATTAAAATTGCTGAGGCTGCTGCGCCTTGTGTGCTATGGATTGACGAGATTGAGAAAGCCTTTTCGGGTGTCGGTGGTAACAACGACATCATGGACCGTATGTTCGGCTATTTCCTTTCGTGGATGCAAGAGAAGACGAGTAGTGTTTATGTTATTGCAACAGCTAACAATGCTCATAATCTGCCTCTAGAGCTAAAGCGTAAAGGACGCTTTGATGAAATATTCTGTGTTAACTTGCCGAATGAAGATGAGCGAAAGAAAATCTTTAAGATTCATATTGGTAAAAAGAAGCAAAACCTTGACGAAGCAGCATTGAATTCTGTCAGTCTGATAACCGAAGGTTTTAACGGTGCTGACATAGAGTCGCTGGTGAACGAAGCTGTTGAGAAATGTTTCATAGACAGCTTGGATAATAAAGGCACAGCCTTTGATGAGAGACTCTTGAAGGACATCGCAAGTAAGACTGTAAGCATTACAAAATCATGCAAGCAACAGATTGAAGATATGAAGAAAGTATTCAAGGAGAATAACTTCAAGGATGCAACAAAACAACTTAAAAAATAAGCAATATGGCAAAGAATGAAAATAAAATATTGGATGAACTGATACGAAGAGGCAAGATTTATGAAGCCCCTGCTCCTAAAGTCGGAGGCTTTACTGGCTGGTTGATAAGCTTGTTTACCAAGAAAAAGTAAGCCCCATATACTTTTTTCTTGATGTTCTGTCACCATTTGACATATCTATATAGTTATTTCGCAGCCGAAATCAAATGTATAACTATATAAGGTAATGTAACAATGGAAAAGAACATCAAGAAAAGAATGTGTAGGTTGGCATTGGTAGTGATTGCCGTACTGGTAGTGTTTTTTAATTTTCTGTCATATTTTTGTCTTTGCAGTTAAAAAGTTCCGGAAAATTTGGTGGTTATCTTGATAATTACTACATTTGCAGAAGGATACTCCACCTCATCTTATCGTGAGTTGGGTATTTCCTTAGTTAAATAAAAAAGAGTATGGAATATCAAGAAATAGAGGCACTTATAGCCTTAAAAGAAAGTAAAAATTTGGAGTTTAAAGAATCGACAGGTCAATTAGACCGTTCGATGGAAACTTTATGTGCCTTTCTTAATGGCGATGGTGGTATTGTACTTTATGGAGTAAAGGACAATGGAAATGTTGTAGGTCAAGAAGTTTCTGATAGTACAAAACGTGCTATTGCTGAGGCTATTAATCGTATCGAACCTTTTGTGCCTTTGGAAATAAACTATGTCCGGATTCCAAATTCCGATAAGTTTGTTATAATTGTCAATGCGGAAAAACAACGTTTTATGCGTCCTTTCGCTTACAAAGGTAGGGCTTATCTTCGTATAGAAAGTACTACTACGGTAATGCCGCAAGAGCAATATAACCATTTGTTGATGCAACGTGGTGGAAAATATGGTTGGGAAGCAATGGTCAATCCCGATTTGAAAATATCGGACCTTGATGAGAATGCCATTCTTGGTGCAGTACGTGAGGGTATAAGAAATGGTCGTCTTCCAGAAGTGACTATTCGGGAAGAAATACCTACGATTCTCAGGAAGTTTGGTTTGCTTCGTGATGGGAATTTGAATAATGCGGCAGCTGTGTTGTTTGGCGTGGATTTCTATGACTATCCGCAATGTCTTTTGCGAATGGCACGTTTTAAGGGAACTACCAAAGAAGAGTTTATTGATAACCAAAGAGCGCAAGGTAATATTTATATCTTGCTTGATGCAGCAATGGCTTTTTTCTTTAAGCATCTTTCTTTGTCTGGGAAGATAAATGGACTTTATCGAGAAGAAGAATTGAGTATTCCTTACAAGGCTTTGCGTGAATGTTGTATCAATTCACTTTGCCATCGTTCGTACCATCATCCTGGTAGTTCTGTCAGCATAGCTATTTATGATGATAGGGTAGAGGTTACCAATACAGGAACATTTCCGGCAGATTTGTCAGTTGAGCGATTGATGCAAGAGCATGATTCCAAACCTCAAAATCCAATCATTGCCAATGTGCTTTATAAGAGCAAGATTCTTGAAAGTTGGGGACGTGGTATTGGTACGATGGTAGATGAATGTAAACGTGTTGGATTACCTGCGCCAGAATTCAAAACAGATGGTAATTTCGTGACTGTAGTCTTTAAATATAACCGTGATGGTGTTAACCTACAGTTGGTAAATAGCAATCCAACAAGTACCCAACAAGTACCCAACAAGTACCCAACA
>UMCM01015538.1_pt1 | contig 15331 bp, 10 predicted proteins | sample 1964231 | NCBI WGS metagenome assembly UMCM01 (sample SAMEA4835968, study PRJEB28245) | human gut metagenome | biome: gut microbiome; material: fecal sample | place: Denmark | collected 2008
ATAATTCTCGTCCATGTTTCCGGTCTGCATGATCGGATTTTTCGTCCAGAGATTATTGTCATAGAGATCCCGGTTTGCATCGAGCACATCCGGAAGAAAATCCCACGGAATCCGGCGCTTTCCGGTCTCCGGATCAAGGACAGGCGCATCAAACTCCCGCAGCCACGGAAGAATTTCGGCCTCGCGGCCCGCATTTTTCAACGTAAAAGAAGCCGTATCCTTCGCACGTCCGAGCGGCGAGCAGTAAAAATCGGTGACGTTCCATTTCACCGTCCGCTTCGAAAGTAGCTCAGCCTCACGCCAGCCTTTTTCAGTCAGAGAATCAATCTCATAATTCGGTTCGCCGTGGCGGATAAAAATAAGTTTCATAAGAATTCCTTTCTTCGTATACCACAAATCGTTTGGTTTATGCATCGAAAAGTCAATTTCAGTTCCGAAAAATTAGTGATGAAGCATAAAATATTCGGAATTGCTATAGGTTAGTGTATCACAAATTGTCAAATTTGTGTGAGTTTCTACGGAAAAAGATGCGACAAATTGGAAGAGTGTTTTGGAAAGATGGGACTGGTAGAAAAACAAGTTTGCTCAATAAATCAATCGTTTAAGCCAGTTTGGCATAATGGATAAAAATTATACGCGGATATTTCCGTTTTTCATTTCACTCATCTGTTTATTTTTCAGCATCCATGGAACGGTTATGTTTCCTGGACCCCAAATTTGTTTTTTGGGATGCAGAAATCCCAGCGTAGCGGAAAACAGAATCCACAGGAGAAACCATAAAATACTCTGATAAACACCACTCTGGACACCGGATTCCAGAAGAACACTGCCAAGAAGGGAATCGGCCGCACTGCTGGAAACAATGAGTGGAATGCTGGCATGATCCATGTAGGGGAGAGAAAGCAGTCCGCCGATGAGTAAACCAATGAGACTCAAGAAAATGACTCTGAGAAAACCAAAAAGCGTATTAAAATGGTTCATATAGCGGACAGAAAGCAGATCTCTTGTGGAATAGGAAGTTGCAGCAGTTTTCATTGCTTCAGCAAGATCGGAGGCCTGCTTCACAGGAATAAATACGCCGCTTTCGCTGCCAGAATATTATGAAACTCATCGACTTTCATCACTGTAAAAAATGTAATTATCAGACTAAAACTCATTGTATTTTTTGTAATTGCGTAATATACTATACTTACATTATGATGATGGAGGTGCGTCTATGTACCGAATTGCTATTGAAAAACTATTAAAATGGAAACAAAGCAAACGCCGCAAACCCTTAATTATTGAAGGGGCACGTCAGGTTGGCAAGACTTGGCTAATGAAAGAATTCGGCAAGCAGGCGTATACAGATGCCATATATATCAATTTTGACTCTAATTCCAGAATGGCAGAGTTATTTGCTTCTGACTTGGATACTGACCGCTTAATTATGGGATTAGAGTTGTATGCTGGTCGCAAAATTGATCCAGACAATTCTTTATTGATTTTTGATGAAGTACAGGAAGTTCCGAGAGCGCTGGCATCTCTTAAGTATTTTTATGAAAACGCCCCGCAGTACCACATTGTATGTGCCGGTTCTTTGCTTGGTATCGCTTTGCATCAAGGCACATCTTTTCCCGTTGGCAAGGTAGATTTCTTAAAGCTTTATCCTCTTTCGTTCAAAGAGTTTTTGATGGCAACCGATAAGGAACGTTTTGCCGAACTTCTTGATAAGCAAGACTTTGGGATGATTACATGCTTTAAGCAAACATATATCGATTCCTTAAAGCAATACTACTTTGTCGGTGGTATGCCTGAAGCTGTGCAAAGCTTCGCAGAGAACAAAGACTTTAATGAGGTCCGTGAAATTCAAAAGCGAATCCTTGCAGCCTACGAACAAGACTTCTCTAAACATGCTCCAAATGAGATTGTACCAAGACTTCGTATGTTGTGGAACAGTATTCCTTCTCAGTTAGCCAAAGAAAACAAAAAATTCATTTACGGGCTCGTCCGTGAAGGTGCCCGTGCGAAAGACTATGAAACCGCAATTATGTGGCTCAGTGATTGCGGTCTCGTTCATAAGGTCAGCCGTGTAAATGCAACGGGCATCCCGCTACGGGCGTATGAGGACTTAAAAGCATTTAAGTTATTTTTGGTAGATGTGGGATTGCTCGGATGCATGACGGGGCTTCGTCAACGTACTTTGCTTGATGGGAACGATCTTTTTGTCGAATTCAAAGGCGCACTTACTGAACAGTATGTTTGTCAGCAATTAAAAACCATCGAAGATTTAGGTATTTATTATTATACCAACGATAGGGGTTCTTGTGAGGTTGACTTTGTTATTGATACAGGTGAGCAAATTATTCCGGTTGAAGTGAAGGCAGAAGTTAACCTTAGAGCAAAGAGCTTGAAAACATATCAGGAGAAGTTTTCACCTGATATATCTGTTCGTACTTCGATGGCAGATTTCAAAAAGGAAGATTGGCTTATAAATTTGCCGCTCTATGCAATTGAGAAGATTGATAAAACAATAGATGAGCTAAGTTAAATGTTATTCTCATGTAACTATTCAGAACCCCCTATTCGAAAATGAAATCTGGGCATCATGAGATTGCCTTTCTGATTGCATCGTATGCGTTGTGCCCTTGCTTATGGGCTGTGCCAACATAGGACATGATTTTCAGATAATCCCTGGCTCCTTCTTCACTTCGGAAGCAGCCTGATACTTTCGTCTTAACTTTTATCATCCTTAAATCTCGTTCCGCCTGATTGTTATCAAACGGAACCATGAAGTTATGGATAAAAAGGCAGACTGATGCCTTGTAATTATCAAAGCGCTCCACCAGAGCAAGAATCTTTCCTTTTTTCTTTCTCCCACGTTTTTTCTCTGCGGTAACCGGAAGCGGATTTTTTTCCCTGGCTTGTTTGATAAGTTCATCGTATCGCTTATCAAACTTATGATAGTGATAATAGCTGAGAGTTTCTTTACCGGCCTCTACAGCTTTATCTTTGACCTTCTTCATTTTTATCAGAAGGCCTATAAATGCAGACGCCCATTTCTGCTCGGGATGGTTCTCGGCAATGCCTGTCAATTCCCGTAATAAGTGGGCACAGCAGACTGCATGTTGGCAATCTTCGTAACTCCAGTAAGAAGCCCAGCAGTCATGCATGGAAATACCGTGAAACAATGGCAGCACACCGCACTGCTCCATGCCAAGATATCCACGCTTTGGACTGATATCAAGGTACGTGAATTCACAGTTTGATGCATCATGAACCCACCATAGTTTTTTATCAACACGGGTTCCGGTCTCATCGAAATGACCAAGACTTGAATCGGCAACTTTTTGCTTTATCCGGTTTACTGTCTCGGATACTGCGTCAGCACAACGTTTTACCATGTTACTTATGATTCCGGTGGCAAGTGGGATGTTAAATACGCCAGAGAGAATCTCATGTGTTCTTTTCACACTGACTGCTCCGACTGTATTTAAAGCAACAGATAGTGCCTGCAAGTTCTCACCATACTGCACGGTTGCTTTAACATCATTAGGAAAGCTCCCTTTTCTGGTATCTCCATGAAGCATACAGATTGGAATCTCGAGAAGCTGATGTTCCACGACATTAACAGTGACGACCGCATCAATGACATGTCGTTTTTCTGCAACACAGGCAGTTCCTTTACACATTTTGTAATGAGGACATCCTTCGCAGGCAGATGGCATATGTTTCACAATCTCATCAGGGTCTGAAATGACAGACAGGTATGTTCCCTGATGACCTTCCTGTCCGCCAACCTTTTTACCAGAAGGTTTACGCAGACTTTTTGGCGCAGGTTTTTTAAAGCCATCACTTGAAGGCGGCTTGGAACTGTTTTTAGAATTCTTGTTAAGCTGTTCTCTCAGTTCCTGAATGGTCTGATTGAGCTGGGTGATAAGCGCAGTCTGCGCATCAAATGATTGTTGCAGGGAATTCAAAGATGCATTTAATGCATTGACTTGCATTTGCAGCTGCGTATTCATTTCCTCTACTGTCAAAGAGACCACCTTCTTTCACTAAAATATGATAGTTCTATTTTAGCGTAAAATCAGAAAAAAAGCGAATTGTGTGGAAATGCTCATTGGGCAAAATGACTGTGGATAAAGCTATTTTTTTAAGGTGCAAGTGTTGCTAAATTTAATCAAAATCCGATAAAAATAGGATTTTGAAATACAAAAATGATGAATTAAAATCAGTAATCCACAAAGATGGAAATAGCTGCTTCACCATCGGTTAGTTATCCACCGACAGGAAGCAAATGAAGTGAAAACAGATTTTTTATTTTCTCTGTTTTTCACAAAAAATCACATGGACTCTATCAGGGGTTCTGAATAGTTACAAAAAACTTATAAAAGCGTTGGTTCATTTTGGAATCAACGCTTTTATAAGTTTTTTAAGAGTATATGTAAAATGTTGTATAAAAACAAAGAATAAGTAGTTTTGCATGGTAAAAATGAGAGGGTAATTGTCGAAAATATAATTATTAATAGCGAAATACCATATGGATACGTGACCACATTTTTGCTTATTGAACAAAATAACATATACAGATAAAATGATGCTTGTAACAAGACAAGAACAATATAACGAGAAAGAAAGATGAATAGAATATGTCTGCAGAAAAAAAATATTACTAGAAAAGATGTGGCAGAAAAAGCAGGCGTATCGGTGTCTGTTGTTTCAAGAGTACTTAATAACAGTGGATATGTCGACAAAGAAAAAAAGAAAAAAATTATTAAGATAGCAGAGCAACTGGGATATATTCCAAATCCGATAGCTATGGCTCTTCAAACAAGAAGAACATATCAGATAATATTTTTTTGCAATGATCTGACAGGTGCCTATTATAATCAAATGTATCATGGAATGGCGAAGACAGCGAAAGAAAGGGGATATCATCTTTTACTTCAAAAAGATTATGATTTTGAATCAGTAAAAAAAATCTTGGCAGATGGAATTATATTTCCGACAGAAAATGTAGCACAGGATTATGCTGAAACAGTAGGAAAAAATTATCGTCTGCCTACGGTAACAATATCTTTTGACCCGTCGGCGATATTTGCTAAACCAATGCCTTCGGTAGTTATTGAGAATCAAAAAATAATTAATGCCAGTATTGATTATCTTATACAGAAAGGACATAAAAAGATAGGAATGCTCCTTCCGTTTGATTACGGATATGCAAATTCCAGATATAAAGCCTGGAAGGAACGTATGAAGATGGAATCAATTTTTTTAGGGGGAGGGGTAGAGACTAACTATGAACACTATATTATAAACTGTGGAAAACCAGAAGAGGAAAACAAGAAAAAAGATTACAGATATTTAGGTCCTTATCAATCGGAATCAGAAGGATTTGTATATTATGATCTTTTCAAAGTTGGATATGAAGCAGCAAATTTGTATAAAAGTTCAAAGTATAAAGCAACGGCACTTATATGTTTTAATGATGATTTAGCTCAGGGATTTATTGCTGGCTTACAAGCAATAGGCTTGAGAGTGCCCGAAGATATATCGGTTATGGGAATTGATGGTATTTTTACAAGAAATCATTTTAAACCTAAGTTGACCACAATGTCCATTTATCCTGAAAGACAAGGAGCAAAATGTGTAGAAGTATTAATCGATATGCTGGAAGGGAAAAAATATAAATATATGAATTATTCTCCCTACGGTATTTTAGAGGGGGAGACAGTAAAGGACTTAAAGTAGAATATTTGCCGGAAAAAGCGCGCAGTTTCGGCTGATATAGAGAAAATAAACACTAGGAGGAAGGAAAATGAAGTTAAAAAAAGTACTCGCATTGACACTTGCAGGGATCATGACCGTAGGTCTGGCAGCATGTGGAGGAACCAAAGAATCTAGTGAAAAAACAGAAGCAGGAAAAGAAAAACAGAAACTTGTTATCTGGTCATGGGGAGCAGATGAGGAGAAGAAATCAAGGGAAGCAGCTGTTGAAGCATTTCAGAAAGCACATCCTGAGATCGAAGTGGAACATTCTGTCATTCCTACAGCCGATCATGTATGGGATCAGAAGATGACTGCAGCCCTGTCAGCAGGAACAGGTCCGGATGTCATCCAGATGTCACCGGATTATTACGGATTATACACCGATTATTATGAAGATTTAAATCCATATGTGGAAAAAGAAGGGGTGGATTTAGATTCTGTAGTTACAGAGGGCATGATGGATCCTTATTACCGCCCGGATGGAAAACTGGAAGGTATGCCTCTGCTCCAGAACTGTTTTGTACTGGCATATAACAAAGACATGTTCGATGAGTTTGGCGTAGAGTATCCGACAGCAGAATGGACATGGGATGATGTGGCGGAAGCAGCGAAGAAATTTGCCGGAGGCGAAGGCGCAGATGCTACATTCGGTATTGTTAACCACTGGATAGATCCGCCGCTGTCTATCATCTGTAAAGGCGGAAATGCATACTCAGATGATTTATCAACATGTGAGATCGATTCACAGGAAGTCAGAGATGGTCTGGATTTATTCGGAGATATGATCCAGAGCGGTGCAATGCCTGATGATACAGCAGCCAAGAGTCTTCCGAAAGAACAGCTTTTTGTATCCGGCCATGCGGCAATGTATACATTAGGCGGATTTGAGACAAAGCTGATTGCAGAAGAGATCGGTGAAAACTTTAACTGGGATGTTGTATCCATGCCGAAAGTTCCGGACGGTGGAAAAAACAATCTTTTATACGCAACAGGATATGCCATGCTGAAGGATTCTGAAAATAAAGATGCTGCATGGACATTCTTGAAAGAGGCATCTTATGAAAATGAAGACATGGCAAAGGAAACATGCCGTGCAGGAATGACAGCTTGTAAGAGCGTTGCAGAGGGTTACTATAAAGAACTGACATATGGTCCGATTGATAACAGCGCATACCTAGAAGGGCTTTCTGATGCAAAACTGAATATCTGGGGCGGTGCATATGCAGCACCTGGAGATGTATGGACCCAGATCTGGCAGGCAGTAACCATTGATGGTAAGAGTGCTGATGAGGCGATCAATGAATACTATCCGGCACTGGAAAAAGCATTTAATGAAGCAAATGGAAACTAAATGTTAAATCACAAGAAGGTGTTGCGAACGATATGCAGCACCTTCTTGTTCATTCAGCTACTGGCAGATTCTATTTACGGAGGCGAAGAAGAGTGAAAAAACCAAAAGGAAAAAAAGTATATTCAGCCATGAAACGGCGGGAGGCCAGAAATTTTTACTTATATACAGCACCATGGCTGATTGGATTTTTTGTGCTGACATTATACCCGATTGTATATTCTTTTTATCTGATGTTTACAGATATGAATTTAACCGGGGTAGGGAAGTTTATTGGATTAGAGAACCTGAAGTATGCATTTACGGATGATCCACTGTTTATAAAAGCATTTATAAATACCCTGAAATACGTGGTGATGTTTGTACCAAGTAGTATTATACTTGCTTTTTTTGTGGCACTGCTGCTTAGCAAGAAAGTAAAAGGACTGGGATTTTTCCGGACAGCATTTTACATTCCATACATCACCTCTGGTGTGGCAGTAACAATCTTGTGGGGATGGATATATCAGAAGGATTATGGAATTATCAACTACGTGTTATCACTGTTTGGAATAAAAGGTGTGAACTGGCTGGGAGATAAAAATATTGCAATGATATCAATCGTGATCCTGTCCCTGTGGACGATAGGAAATAATATCATCATCATGCTGGCGGGAATTCAGGATATTCCACAGTCTTATTATGAAAGTGCACAGATCGACGGCGCAGGTGCGATACGCCAGATCTTTTCCATTACCCTGCCGTTATGTACCCCGACGATCTATTTCAATCTGATCGTAACGATCATTGCAGCTTTCCAGGTATTCCAGCAGCCATTGATTTTGACTAATGGAGGACCGCTTAACAGTACTTATACAGCAGCGATACATATGTATAACAACGGATTCCTTTATGGAAAAATGGGATATGCATCCATGATGGCATGGAGCTTATTTGTTGTAATTATGGTGATTACACTGGTAGTGATTTCAACATCCAAGTACTGGGTGTTCTATGATGATTGATGAAAGGAAGAAATATATGCGAACAAGATCACAAAAACAAGCAAAACTTATAGGAAGAATTATCACATACACGATTCTGATTGCGGCAGCTATTGTTTGTTTGTTTCCTTTTATATGGATGATATCCACTTCTTTTAAAGAAACATCCGATATCTATAAAATGCCGCCGTCATTGCTGCCAGCGAATCCGACGCTGGAGAATTTCATCGAGGGATGGAAGGGTGCAGATTTTGGTATGTTCTTCCAGAACTCAGCAGTCGTAACATTTTTGGCTACGATAGGGACTGTATTTTCTTCCTCAGTAGTAGCGTATGGTTTTGCGAGATTTAAATCCAGATTATCACCGGTCTTATTCATGATTCTTCTTGGAACCATGATGTTGCCTTCCCAGGTGACTCTGATTCCACAGTATCTGCTGTATTATAAACTGGGAATGGTTGATACATTCTGGCCGTTGATTATTCCAAGTTGGCTGGGAGGGGGAGCTTTTAACATTTTCCTTTTTATTCAGTTCTTTAGAACGCTTCCGAAGGAATTGGATGAAGCGGCTAAGATTGATGGGGCGAATTCCTGGCAGGTATTTACGAAGATATTGCTGCCAGCGGTAAAACCGGTCATGCTGGCTGTACTGGTAATGGCACTGGTATATAACTGGAATGATTTCTTTAATCCATTGATCTATCTGAATTCATCTGAGAAATTCACGATAGCAGTGGGTCTGCAGTTCTTTAAGGGATCACAGGGAAATGTACAGATTGGACAGATGATGGCAATGGCACTGGTATCTTTGACACCGGTACTGTTTGTATTTGCAACCTGTCAGAAATACTTTATACAGGGTATTAAAATGTCAGGCTTGAAAGGATGATGTTACAGAAATGCCAATGAAAAAGACTATAGAGATTAAAAAAGATGAAAAGGGTTTTGGAACACTTTATGTAAATGATGAACCTTTTTTAATTCTTGGAGGTGAGCTTCATAACTCGAGTTCCAGTAATCTACAGTATATGGAAAAGCAAGTATGGCCCAGATTAAAAGAACTAAATCTAAACACAGTTCTTCTTCCTGTAGCATGGGAAAATATAGAAAAAGAAGAGGGAGTTTATGATTTTTCTTTGTTAGAAGAACTGATTTTCCAGGCGAGACGAGAAAAAATGAAGTTGATACTACTGTGGTTTGGCCTTTGGAAAAATGGAGAAAGTACTTATGTTCCAGGTTGGGTAAAAAGAGATAGCGGGAGATTTTTCAGAGCAAGATATAAAGGGGGAGAATTGTCTCAGACGATATCACCTCTTTGTAAAAATGCAGTAAAAGCGGATGCAAGAGCATTTACGGTTTTTATGAAAAAATTGAAAGATATTGATGCAGAATCACAGACAGTTCTCATGGTACAAGTGGAAAATGAAATTGGTTTTTTGAAATCAGATAGAGATTATTCAAAAGAAGCAGAGAAGCAATTTAGGAGTAATATCCCAGAAGAACTGGAAAAAATATATGGTATATCAGGGACATGGAGTGAAGTGTTTCAGTCGGATGCAGCAGAGATGTTTATGGCATGGAATTATGCACAGGCAGTAGAATACATAGCAGCAGCAGGAAAAAGGGCATATGAACTTCCGATGTATGTGAATGCCTGGCTGAATCAGTTTCCGGATAGACCTGGAAATTACCCATCAGGAGGACCTATAGCGAGAAATAAAAAAATATGGAGAAATATTGCAAAAAGCATAGATGTTTTTGCTCCGGATATATACCTTTCTGATTTTGAAGGGGTATGTAAAGAATATGCAACGGAAGGGAATCCATTGTTTATACCTGAGGCAAGGCGAGATCCGGTAACAGCTAGCAATGCTTTTTATGCTTTTGGGAAATATGGGGCAATTGGTTTTTCGCCTTTTGGGATAGAAGGACTTATGGAAGATACACGCCAAAAACAGGATAAAGAGCTTCTTGAACAACTTCAAATAGATGTACTGGCCTTCACAAGCATAGAAACAGGAAAATACCTCAAAGAAACATATAAAATTTTGAAAAATATGCAAAAATTATATTTTCGATTTAAAGGAACAGAAAATATACATGCATTTATGTGTAGAAATGAGCATGAAAGAGGTACGATTGTTTCTTTGTCTGGCTGCGATTTGGAACTGACTTACAGACCAAAAGGAAATGAAAGGCCAGGGTGTGCAGGGATGATTATAGAAGAAAATGAAAGTGAATTTTGGGCTGTAGGATATAATACTGACATTAGACTTTTGCCGAAAAAAAGTAGTCATGACTGTATTACCATTATATGTCTCGAGGAAGGTTTTTTTGATAATGGAAAATGGAGTTCTGGACGTGTGCTGAACGGGGATGAAAGAAGTATGTCTGGATTTGGACAATATGCAGAAGTACGCCATTATATTTATTGTAAAGAAACTACAGATGAGAAGGAGGGTTAGTAGTGGAAATCGGAGAATTAAAAAAACTATTTGACGATATGACAATAGAAGAAAAAGCTGGTCAATTGTTTCAGACGGTTGGTGCTATGTATGATGATGAGGCCGTAATATCAGGTCCTATGCAGGAAATGGGAATTACAGAGAAAGATATTCAGCTTGCTGGAACTGTGTTAGGTACTATGGGGGCGGAAAAGATAAAGAGGATTCAAAAAAAATATATGGAAGCTCATCCACACCATATTCCACTTGTATTTATGTTGGATATTATTAATGGGTATAAAACAGTATATCCAATTCCATTAGCTCAGGGAGCAACTTTTCAGCCGGATCTTGTGAAAGAATGTGCGGCTATGGCGGCAAAAGAGGGCGCTGCAGATGGACTTCATATAACATTTTCACCTATGGTAGACTTGGTAAGGGATGCTAGATGGGGCAGGGTAATGGAATCCACTGGAGAAGATGTATATTTGAACGGATTATATGCAAGGGCAATGGTGGAAGGATATCAAGGTGCAGACATCAGTGGCGGGGAGAAACTGGGGGCTTGCGTAAAGCATTTTGCTGGGTATGGCGGTGCAGAAGCAGGAAGAGACTATAATACAGTGGAAGTATCAGAAAGGACTTTTCGTGATTTTTATCTTCCAGCATATAAAGAGGCTGTGGAGGCGGGAAGTGCGTTAGTGATGACGTCTTTTAATACGATTAATGGAATTCCTGCAAGTGTAAATAAGTGGCTTATGAGGGATATCCTCAGAGAAGAGATGGGGTTTGATGGTGTATTGATTTCTGATTTTGGTGCCATTGGGGAGTGTGTAAACCATGGGGCAGCAGAAGACAGGGCAGATGCAACAAAAAAGGCTCTTGAGGCAGGAGTAGACATTGATATGATGTCAGGTACTTATCCGGAAAATATACCTGCACTTTTAAAAGACAAAAGTATTAGTGTGGAACTAATTGAAGAATGTGCGTGGCGTATTATGAAGTTGAAAAATGACCTTGGGCTTTTTGAAAATCCATATAAGGGTGCTGATGAAATTAAGGCTAAAGCTTGCATACTTAGTGAAGCACACAGAGAATTGGCTCAAAAAACAGCAGAAAATTCTTTTGTTCTATTAAAGAATAAAGATAATATTCTGCCATTGGATAAAAAGAAGAAAATTGCAATGATTGGACCGTATATAGACAGAAGATATATGTTGGGAGGATGGTCTTTTACAGGAAATCCGGAGGATGTAATAACAATAAAAAATGCGGCGGAAGAGAAACTTGCAGATTATGAAATTGTTTATGCTCAGGGATGCCCAATTCTTTCCGAAGATGTAAAATTAGAAGGGTTTGCAAATTATACAGAAGAAAAATTCTCACAGGAAGATTGTGAAAAAATGAAGGAAGAAGCACTGCGGGCGGCTAAAGAAGCAGATGTGGTTGTATTGGCTATAGGAGAACATTTTCTGCAGTCGGGCGAAGCTACCAGTAAAGGAATTATAGAAATTCCTAAGATTCAGCAGGAATTATTTGAGGCACTTTCGGAGGTGAATTCTGAAATTGCCGTAGTATTATTTAATGGAAGACCATTAGATATTCGCATATTGGAAGAAAGAGCGAAGGCAATATTGGAAGTCTGGATGCCCGGAACTATGGGAGGAGCTGCTATTGTGGAAGTATTAAGAGGTGCAGTTTCGCCTGCAGGAAAGCTGCCAATGAGCTTTCCATATTGCGTGTCACAGGTTCCTGTCCATTATGATGAGTTTCCTACCGGACGTAGACATCATCCTGGAAAAGATAAGGATCGCTATGTCTCGAAATATCTGGATATGCCGAATAAACCACTGTATTCTTTTGGATATGGCCTTACATATACCCAATTTGAAATATCAGATTTAGAGCTAAGTAAAACGGTTATGAAGCCGGGTGAATCTGTTACGGTATCTGTAAAAGTAAAAAATACCGGTGACAGAGAAGGTACAGAAACTTTGCAGCTTTATATTCATGACATTGCAGGAAGTGTAGTGCGCCCTGTAAAACAGCTGAAGGGTTTTGAAAGAGTAATATTAAATGCCGGAGAAGAAAAAGAAGTGTGCTTTACAGTGGACGAAAAAATGCTTCGCTTCCTAAGAGCGGACAATACATTTGGAAGTGAACCGGGAAAATTTGAGGTGTTTATCGGAAATAGCAGTGAAGTGGAAGAATGTAAAGTATTTGAATTATTGAAAGGTTAAAAAGAGGTGTATTATGCAATACAGAAATCCTATTATTTCCGGTTATAATCCGGATCCATCTATATGCAGAGTTGGAGAAGATTATTATATTGTGAACTCATCTTTTGAGTATTTTCCGGGAGTGCCGGTTTATCACAGCAAAAATTTAGTGAATTGGGAATTGGAAGGATATTGTCTGACGGATGAAGAACAGCTTCCGTTGGAAGAGAGCAGACCTTCAGGGGGAATTTTTGCACCAACGATTCGTTATCATGACGGAACATTTTTTATGATAACAACAAATGTTACATCAAAGGGAAACTTCATCGTACATACAAAAGATATGAAGTCAGGATGGTCAAAACCGGCATGGGTAGATCAGGGAGGAATAGATCCGTCGTTATTGTTTGATGGTGATAAAGTATATTTTGTATCTACAACTTCAGATGAACAGGGGGCTGGTATATTTTTATGTGAGGTAAATCCTTTTACAGGAGAAAAATTGACGGAGAGTGTGTGTATTAACCGTGGATGCGGTGGAAGATATCCAGAAGGACCGCATTTATATAAATGGTTTGGAAAATATTACCTTATGTTGGCGGAAGGCGGCACGGAATATGGACATATGGAGACAATGCAAAGAGCAGATAGTCCTTATGGTCCTTATGAACCATGTCCACATAATCCGATTTTATCTCACAAGGAAGACATGCGAGAGGAGATTTATTGTACAGGCCATGCAGACATAATGGAAGATCACAATGGAAATTGGTGGTTGGTGTGTCTGGCAGTGAGAACCTGTTCAGATGAAAATAGGAGGGTATTGCTTCATAATCTTGGAAGAGAAACATTTCTTACACCTGTCGTTTGGACAGAGGCTGGCTGGCCGGTTGTAGGAAATCATGGTTTGATTTCAACTGTTATGGATGGTCCGCTTCCGGGTGGAGAAGTGCAACCGGTAAATAGAAATTTCCATGATAATTTTTCGGATGGTAAATTTAAACTGCAATATAATTTTCTGAGAAATCCCGAAATGAAGAATTATAAATTGTATCCGGAAGAGAAGATGTTATGCCTGGAAGGTACAAAGGTAACTTTAAATGAAACTAAGAGCCCTACATGGATTGGAATTCGACAAAAGGGGTTTTATACTGAAACTGTAGTAAAAGTTTCAGCAGAAGATGTGCAAGGAATGAGAGCTGGATTGACAGCATTTTATAATGATTCTTATCATTATGAAATATATCTGACAAGGGAACAGGAAAAGTATAAAGTCTGTCTTGCAAAGCATATTCATGACATTTTTGTGGTTACAGCAAGTGCGGAAATTCCAAGAGGAGAAAATATTACGCTTAGGCTTGAAACAGATAAAACTTATTATACATTTTCATATAGTCTGGATGGAGAAAATTTCCAGATGCTAGGAACAGGATTAACGGTAGGACTCTGTACAGAGAGCACGAAAACCATGACGTTTACGGGAACATATATTGGTCTGTTTGCAGAGAATGGACGTGGTACCTTCCAGGAATTTAATGTGAAGGTATTGGATGAATAATTAAAAATAAAAACACAGCGTCGATTGTTAAGAAACAGTCGATGCTGTGTTTTAGTTTATAGAAGATTACTTGTTTAAGAGTCTTTCCATTTCCCTGGCAGATAAGTAAGTGTATTTCGTATCATCTCTTTCAGAAGAAGATCGCCTTCCTTCTCTGTAATTCTGCTATAGAGCGTCATGGATTTTGGTACGGTGACAGTATGGACAGTGATCAAAAGATTTTTATTCGGATGGATTGCGGCCGGAGGTCTGCTGGTAATTGTCAGTTGTGTGAAGTACAGAGAATTTATCATTACGGCATTTTTAAATAATACCTGGGCATGGATCAATGCACTGATGCCTGTGGTGATTATTCTGGTTGGGATAAGATATATGATCAGGGCAGTATTGAAATAAAGGGGGGATGCCATTTATAAAAAAACAATAAATTCGCCCACTTAGGACTAGCCGCCGCGGCTGTAGATTGATACAATAAAAGAAATAGGAAATATCGATTTTTTACATGGGAGGAACACGGCGGCATGGCGGGATATGTGAGTCTTCAGGATGTAACCAAGACCTATCAAATGGGTGAGGTTACGATCAAGGCTGCGGATGGGATCAGCTTTGATGTGGAAAAGGGTGAGTTTGTGATTGTGGTCGGACCGAGCGGTGCGGGGAAGACGACGGTGTTGAATATCCTCGGTGGAATGGATACGGCGACTTCGGGGAAGGTGCTGGTGGACGGAGCGGAGATCAGCAAGTACCGCGGCAAGAATCTGATCCAGTACCGGCGGGAGGATATTGGGTTTGTTTTTCAGTTTTATAATCTGATGCAGAACCTGACGGCGCTCGAGAATGTGGAGCTGGCGATGCAGATCTGTAAGCATCCGCTGGATGCGTCGGAGGTACTTGCGGAGGTTGGACTGGAAGAACGGATGAATAACTTCCCGGCGCAGCTTTCGGGCGGGGAGCAGCAGCGTGTGGCGATTGCGCGTGCGCTGGCGAAAAATCCGAAACTGCTGCTCTGCGATGAGCCGACCGGCGCG
>UMCM01010353.1_pt1 | contig 15330 bp, 9 predicted proteins | sample 1964231 | NCBI WGS metagenome assembly UMCM01 (sample SAMEA4835968, study PRJEB28245) | human gut metagenome | biome: gut microbiome; material: fecal sample | place: Denmark | collected 2008
ATTTAATGATTTACAATGTACTATTTAATTATCCCAAAACAGCGAGAACATCGCTCTGACGCATGATAAGGTATTTTTTACCGTCATGTTCCAATTCAGTACCCGAGTATTTACCATACAATACCTGGTCGCCTACATGCAACACCATTTCTTCGTCTTTTGTTCCGTTACCTACTGCGACAACTTCACCTTGCAATGGCTTTTCTTTTGCTGTATCAGGAATGATGATACCACCGATTGTTTTTTCTTCTGCCGGAGCAGGAAGAATCAGTACTCTGTCTGCTAATGGTTTAATGTTCATAGTTCTTTAATATTTTATTTGTTATACATTATATCAAGTTATCAATGTCTTTTTAAAGACGACACATAATCTTCAGCTAAAAGCATGCCAAAGCCAAAACTCGATGAATTGGCAGATATAAACTGTCAATTTGACACTATGACAAACATTCATTTCTGCCAAATGCCTTTTTTATTCATTTTCTTTAACGATTATAGGGATGAAACGCAAACATATCACTATCTTTGCAAACCCTAATAACTAACCTTTTGAACTATATGGCTTTTACGAACAACATTATGATTGTCCGCCACAAGTTGCTGACCGAACTTGTGAAACTGTGGAAAAATGGAGAACTGACAACAGACAAAATAGACCGTCTGCCTTTGGAATTGAGTCCTCGACGTTCAAAACATGCCGGACGTTGCTGCGTACATAAAGAACGCGCTGTGTGGAAGTATAAATCACTCCCTTTGCTGGGATTGGATATGGACGATGAAACAGATGAACTTACTTCATTATCCGAATATGCCGCCAGAGCCCTCGACCGTGCAGAAAATGGAATGCCCAAGGACAATATAATGTGTGTAATAGACGAAGCCTGCTCCGCTTGCGTACAGATTAACTACGAAATTACCGACTTGTGTCGCGGATGTACCGCCCGCAGCTGCCAGTACAACTGCCCCAAAGGAGCTGTTCATGTACATGCAGACACCGGCAAAGCATGGATTGACCACGACACCTGTATCAGTTGTGGCATCTGCCACAAAAGTTGTCCTTATCATGCCATCGTCTATATCCCGGTTCCCTGCGAGGAATCCTGTCCTGTCAAGGCTATCAGCAAAGACGAGCATGGCATAGAACACATTGACGAGGACAAGTGCATCTATTGCGGAAAGTGTATGAACGCCTGTCCCTTTGGAGCTATCTTCGAAATATCACAGACTTTCGATGTGTTACAGAGAATCCGTAAAGGAGAAAAAGTAGTGGCTATTGTGGCCCCTTCTATTTTAGGACAGTTCAGTACCACTATCGAACAAGTATACGGAGCATTCAAGCAAATCGGTTTCACCGATGTGATTGAAGTCGCACAAGGTGCAATGGAAACAGTGGAAAATGAAGCACATGAGCTGATTGAAAAACTGGAGGAAGGCCAGAAGTTTATGACTACTTCCTGCTGTCCTTCTTATATTGAGTTGGTGAACAAGTATATTCCCGACATGAAAAAATATGTTTCTACTACCGGTTCTCCAATGTACTATGCCGCGCGTATTGCCAAGAAAAAACATCCCGATGCAAAAATAGTATTTGTGGGACCGTGTGTGGCCAAGCGTAAAGAAGCACAACGTGATGAAGCTGTGGATTTTGTAATGACATTTGAGGAGATTTCTTCTATTTTCGATGCGATGGAAGTCAATTTGGAAATAGTACAACCTTATGCCATGGAATTCTCTTCTGTGCGCGAAGCACATGGATTTGCTCAGGCAGGCGGCGTTATGGGTGCCGTGAAAGCATTCCTCAAGATGGAAGCAGACAAGATAAATGCCGTTCAGGTTTCAGACTTGAACAAAAAGAATATTGCAGCATTACGTGCATACGCAAAAACGGGGAAAGCTCCGGGACAATTTATCGAAGTAATGGCTTGCGAAGGAGGCTGCATCACCGGCCCCAGCACGCATAGCGGAAGCAAGTCAGGCAAGTGGCAGTTATCCCAAGAATTGACCAAACAAACCAAAACGTATGAAAATATGGAATGAAATACTCTTGATTGACAAACTGAGGAAGGAACATAAACTGACTGCGGAAGAATATAAAATTCTGCTCGAATGTCAGGATAGTAACTGCTTATCTTATCTACAAAAGCAAGCTCAAGAGGAAGCCCTTTCCCGGTTCGGTAATAGAGTTTTCATCCGCGGCCTCATAGAAGTCACTAACCGATGCCGCAATAATTGCTATTATTGCGGCATTCGGAAAGGCAATCCGTCGGTCAGTCGCTACGGACTGACACGGGAAACAATCTTAGCATGTTGCCGTGAAGGATATGAAGCCGGTTTCCGTACATTTGTCATGCAGGGAGGAGAAGATCCCGCCATGACAGACGAGTGGACAGAACAAACGGTAGCATCCATACATCGGCTTTTTCCTGATTGTGCCATCACCTTGTCATTGGGCGAGAAGACACGGGAGACTTATGAGCGTTTTTTCCATGCCGGCGCAAATCGATACTTACTTCGCCACGAGACATATAATAAGGAGCATTACCGGCTGCTTCATCCCGACAGAATGTCACCCGAATATCGGTTGCAATGCCTGCAATGGTTGAAAGAAATCGGCTATCAGACAGGCACAGGAATCATGGTAGGCACTCCCGGACAAACTATCGGACATTTGGTGGAGGACTTATTGTTTATTGAGCGTTTCCAACCGGAAATGATTGGCATCGGTCCCTTCATTCCCCATCACGATACTCCCTTTGCCGGCAAAGCGGCCGGAAGCATGGAAATGACACTCAAATTGCTTTCTATCTTCAGGCTGATGCATCCTTACGCCCTTATCCCTTCCACAACTGCGCTGGCAACTCTTGCCAGTGATGGCCGCGAACGAGGAATATTGGCAGGTGCCAATGTCGTGATGCCCAACCTGTCACCCCCGGAACAACGTACCAAATACACCTTATATGATAATAAAGCCGCCTTTGGTGCCGAAGCAGCAGAAGGATTAAAAAAACTGTCTGAACGGTTAAATGCTATCGGATACCGGATTTCGACAGAAAGAGGAGATTATAATGGAAACAGAACATAAAAACAATTAGAATATAATGTATAAAGCAGATTCAAAAATAGCGGAAGAGTTCATCAATCATCAGGAAATTCTGGATACAATGAGTTATGCAGAAACCCATAAGAGCAACCGTGCGCTGATTGAGTCATTGATAGACAAAGCCGCTCGATGCAAAGGACTGACCCATCGGGAAGCAGCCCTCTTGTTGGAATGTGACCAACCGGACTTGATAGAACGGATTTTCCGTCTGGCGGAAGAAATCAAACATAAATTTTATGGCAACCGCATTGTCATGTTCGCTCCGCTATATCTTTCCAATTATTGTGTCAATGGTTGCGTATATTGTCCTTATCACCTGAAGAACAAGACAATAGCTCGCAAGAAGTTGACACAAGAGGAGATTAGGAAAGAAGTTATCGCCCTGCAGGACATGGGACACAAGCGTCTGGCACTCGAAGCCGGCGAAGACCCGTTGCACAATCCCATCGAATATATCCTGGAATCCATCGATACCATTTATAGCATCAAACATAAGAATGGAGCCATTCGCCGAGTGAATGTCAACATTGCCGCAACCACAGTAGAGAACTACCGCCGGTTAAAGGATGCCGGCATCGGTACCTATATCCTGTTTCAGGAAACTTATCACAAAGAAAACTACGAAGCCTTGCATCCCACCGGACCTAAAAGCAAATATGCTTACCACACCGAAGCTATGGACCGCGCCATGGAAGCCGGCATAGACGATGTGGGCCTGGGAGTGCTGTTCGGCCTCAACACTTATAAATACGACTTTATCGGACTGCTGATGCATGCGGAACATCTGGAAGCCACCTTCGGAGTAGGTCCGCACACCATCAGCGTGCCACGCATCTGTCCGGCTGACGATATTTCCACAAACGACTTCCCCAATGCTGTTTCCGATGATATATTCTGCCGCATTGTAGCCATCATCCGCATTGCCGTACCTTATACGGGAATGATTATTTCCACACGCGAATCGGTTGCCACGCGCAGCAAAGTGCTGCATTTGGGCATTTCACAAATCAGTGGCGGATCACGCACCAGTGTAGGCGGTTACGCCACGCCTGAACCGAAGGAAGAAAATTCCGCCCAATTCGACATCAGTGATACACGGACATTGGATGAAGTGGTCAACTGGCTGCTCGACATGGGGCACATTCCCAGCTTCTGCACCGCCTGCTACCGGGCAGGCAGAACGGGCGACCGCTTCATGTCATTAGTCAAATCGGGACAAATAGCGAATTGCTGTGCCCCCAACGCTCTCATGACTTTAAAAGAATATTTGGAAGATTATGCATCCGCCGACACGCGCGCCAAAGGAGAAGTGCTCATTCAAAAAGAATTGAAACATATCCCCAATCCCAAAATAAAGGAGATAGCCGCGCGTAATCTGAAAGAAATAATAGAAGGAAAACGTGACTTTAGATTTTAATCATAACTCATGGATATGAATAGTACCCCTAATGCCAATCGCCTGCATATCGCCATTTTCGGCCGTTGCAACAGTGGTAAATCATCACTTATCAACGCCCTGACGGGGCAGGACACAGCCCTTGTTTCCGCTGTTCCGGGCACCACTACCGACCTTGTGAATAAAGCCATGGAAATACACGGCATCGGCCCTTGCGTTTTTATAGATACGCCGGGATTTGACGACGAAGGCGAATTGGGAGAAATGCGCATTGCCCGCACCCTTCAAGCCATCGAACACACAGACATCGCGTTATTGCTTTGCGAAGACGGAGATTTGGAAGAAGAGCAGCAATGGATACAGCAACTGAACTCCCGACATATTCCGGTCATCCTTATTCTTAACAAGTCAGACCGGCGCGAATGTGCTGCCGATGTCGCTGCCCGAATCGAAAAGGTCTGCGGAAAAACGCCTATCACAGTCAGTGCCAAAGAGCATACAGGCATAGAAGCAGTGTATCAAGCCATCCTCCGAAAACTGCCGGCCGATTTCGGCCAACAAACCATTACCGGCAACTTAGTACAAGAAGGAGACTTGGTATTGCTGGTTATGCCACAGGACATACAAGCACCCAAAGGACGTCTTATTCTGCCTCAGGTGCAAACCATGCGCGAACTGCTCGATAAGAAATGTCTTGTCATGAGCTGCACGACCGATCAACTGGCAAATACATTGGAAGCGCTTTCACGCGCTCCCCAACTGATAATCACAGACTCACAAGTGTTCCACGAAGTATATCGCCTGAAACCCGAATCCAGTCTGCTCACCTCCTTTTCTGTATTGATGGCAGGATACAAAGGAGATATACATTATTATATAGAAAGCGCAGCAGCCATCGGCAGCCTTACCCCGCAATCGAGGATACTGATAGCCGAAGCCTGCACACATGCCCCTCTTTCGGAAGACATCGGCAGAGTAAAGCTCCCGCGCCTGCTCAGAAAGAAAGTCGGTGAAAGCTTGCACATAGATATAGTATCAGGCACAGATTTCCCCACCGACCTCAGTTCTTATGAACTGATTATTCATTGCGGGGGTTGTATGTTCAACCGTAAATATGTATTAAGCCGCATCGACCGGGCACGCTGCCAACACATACCGATGACCAACTACGGAGTGGCTATCGCCTGCCTCAACGGAATCTTGGACAAAATAGTATATTAACCATTTAATCAAAAATAAAAGCATGAAAAAACGAACAACAATGCTTGCCTTGTTATTGGCAACCGGAGCCGGTACCTGCCTGCAAGCCCAAGAGAAATTAACCCAATTCAAGGTGCGCGATGCCATTACAGTACGCACCCCGATTATGAATGACAGCATCAACCCGAAAGGTGAGAAATACGCCGACAAGGATTTGCTTAAGACACCGGTCGTACTCGACCTTGCCGATGCTCCTTTCCAGGTGCTGAGCACCGATACTGCCGGAGTTCTCTCATTCCCTAAAGCAGAGAAAGACCATAGTATCTACTTATTGGAGACCTCCTTGCGTGCCGAACGCTTCATGACCGGGAAATTGAAAGTCACTTCACCCGCCCGTTGGGAGATTTTTATCAACGGAGAATCAAAAATGTCAAAAGAAAATGCTGAAGACAGCATATCCGGTGCCTCAACCCGCGAAGTCAACCTTCGTCTGGAACCCGAAGCCGATTATGAAATCACCATCAAGTTGCTTTCCGGTTCAAAAGATAAAGCAGTGCCTACCTTGAAATGCGAACTCATCAAGGATGATAAGTTTAAAGATATCACTTGTTTTGTATCTCCCGAACAAAAGAAACGCTTTGCCCTCCCCAACACCGTTTACGGCAACCGTGTCATTGGCGTATCCATTTCACCCGACGGCAAATATCTGCTTACACGCTATTGGAATAACCACTCTTTGAAACGTTCTTATACTTACACCACGCTGTCTGAGCTGAAAACAGGCAAAGTACTGTTGTCCAATGCCAAAGAAGGCATGCGCTGGATGCCTAAAAGCAATAAACTGTATTATACCGTACAGGCTGCCAAGGGCAACGATGTAATCACCCTTGATCCGCTGACCCTAAAAGAAGAAACCATCCTGAAAGGTATTCCCGAAGAAAGTTTCACCTGGTCGCCTAACGAAGATTATCTGATTTATCATCCTTCGGAAGAAGGAGTGAAAGAGGAAGGTCCGCTGAAACGCATCGTGAGCCCGGCTGACCGTATTCCCGGTTCACGCCGCCGCAGCTTCCTGGCTAAATATAATCCGGCAACGGGCATATCTGAACGTCTCACTTTCGGTAACCACAGCACTTACCTGAATGATATTTCCCCCGATGGCAAGTATATCCTTTATAGCACCTCAAAAGAGAACATCACAGAACGTCCTTTCTCATTAAGTTCTCTCTATCAGGTCAATCTGGAAACATTGGCTGTCGATACGCTCTTTATCGACGACCGTTTTATGGGAAGCGCCAGTTATTCACCGGATGGTAAACAATTGCTGTTGACCGGAAGCCCCGAAGCATTCGGAGGCATAGGCAAGAATTGCGGCAACCACCCCATCGCCAATGACTTCGATTCACAGGCCTATATCATGGACTTGGCCACACGTCATATTGAACCAATTACAAAGGACTTTGCCCCGACTGTCTATCCTCTTCAATGGAACAAAGGCGACGGCTGCATCTACTTCAATACCAACGATGAAGATTGCAGAAACATCTACCGTTACTCTCCCCAAACAAAGAAGTTTGAGAAGTTAAATCTGGAAACAGATGTCACCAGCGCCTTTGCACTTTCAGAAAACAACCCTTCAATCGCTGCCTATATCGGACAGAGCAATCACAATGCAGGAGTCGCTTATCTTTACGATATGAAAAAGAAGACTTCACGTCTGCTTGCCGACCCCATGAAACCGATATTGGACGAGATTGAATTGGGCAAAACAGAACCTTGGAACTTCACTGCCTCGGACGGAACTACCATTCAGGGTATGATGTGTCTGCCTCCTAATTTCGACCCCAATAAGAAATATCCGCTTATCGTATATTATTATGGTGGAACGACTCCCACCGAACGTGGCATCAGCAATCCCTATTGTGCACAACTGTTTGCTTCACGAGACTATGTAGTATATGTCATCAATCCGAGCGGAACTATCGGTTATGGACAAGAGTTCTCGGCACGCCACGTTAACGCATGGGGTAAACGCACAGCCGACGATATCATCGAAGGCACCAAGCAATTCTGCAAAGAACATCCATTTGTCAATGATAAAAAAATAGGCTGTCTGGGTGCATCCTACGGAGGATTCATGACCCAATACCTGCAAACACAAACCGACATCTTCGCAGCCGCAGTTTCGCATGCCGGCATCAGCAATGTGACAAGCTATTGGGGAGAAGGCTATTGGGGATATTCATATAATGCAATAGCAGCTGCCGACAGTTATCCTTGGAAAAACCCGGAACTGTTTACCAAGCAAGGTTCACTATTCAATGCCGACAAAATCAATACTCCCTTGTTATTGTTGCACGGAACGGCAGATACCAATGTACCTATCGGAGAAAGCATCCAACTGTTCAATGCACTGAAGATTTTGGGCAAGACTGTCGAATTTGTAACCGTAGATGGTGAGAACCACTTCATTGCCGATTATCCGAAACGAATATTATGGCATAACTCCATCATGGCATGGTTTGCACGTTGGCTGCAAGACAGCCCTGAATGGTGGAACGATTTATATCCCGAACGCCATCTATAAACAACATCACCGTAGCCGCCCATGATAAAGCTGCTACGGTGACAAACAAAATATAGAATTCCTCTTATTATCCTCTTACTGTTTTCAATAATTCATCGGAAGTCAGCAATGACTGTTCTCCTGTAGTCATATTCTTCAGGGTTAGTTTACCTTCAGCCATCTCATTTTCACCAACAATAGCAACAAAAGGGATCTGTTTGTCATTTGCATATCCCATCTGCTTCTTCATCTTGGCTGAATCAGGATAAATCTCGGCACGTACACCTGCATCACGCATTTTGGCCAAAACAGGCAAACAGTAGGCAGTTTCCTTCTCTCCGAAGTTCACAAACAACAGTTCCGTACCATTCACAGCCTCTTTCGGATACAAATCCAATTGATTCAGTACATCAAAAATACGGTCTGCTCCGAATGAAATACCGACTCCTGACATTCCATCCATTCCAAACACGCCTGTCAAGTTGTCATAACGTCCTCCACCGCTGATGCTGCCAATTTGTACATCCAGTGCCTTCACCTCGAAGATAGCACCGGTATAGTAATTTAATCCGCGAGCCAACGTCAAGTCCAGTTCTACTTCACTCTTCACTCCAAGAGAAGCAACAGTCTTCAGGATAAACTCACTTTCTTCCACCCCTTTCATACCGGTCTCGCTGGTAGCCAGAACCGTTTTCAGTGTTTCCAGTTTTTCCTCATTTGAACCGCTCAATAAGATAATAGGCTGAAGTTTATCAATCGCTTCCTGTGGGATACCTTTCGAAGCCAACTCTGCATTCACATTATCCAAACCTATCTTATCCAGCTTATCGATAGCAACGGTAATATCTACTATCTTATCAGCCTCACCGATTATTTCGGCAATACCCGTTAATATCTTACGATTATTAATCTTAACGGAAATACGCACGACAAACTTGTTGAACACACGATCAATCATTTGTACAAGTTCTACTTCGTTCAGCAGCGAATTGCTACCCACCACATCGGCATCACACTGATAGAACTCACGATAACGTCCCTTTTGAGGACGGTCTGCACGCCATACCGGTTGAATTTGATAACGTTTGAAAGGAAAACTTATCTCATCACGATGCATCACCACATAGCGGGCAAACGGTACAGTGAGATCATAACGCAGTCCTTTCTCACAAAATTTACCGGCCAATTTCACAGCATTGCGGCTCAACAACTCCTCATCGGTAATTCCCGAAAAGTAATCGCCTGAGTTCTGTATCTTAAACAATAGTTTATCCCCTTCATCTCCATATTTTCCCATCAAAGTAGACAGATTCTCCATAGAAGGAGTTTCAATCTGCTGATAACCGAAAAGATGGAACACTTCACGGATCGTATTAAATATATAATTACGTTTCGCCATTTCTACGGGCGAAAAATCTCTGGTTCCTTTTGGAATACCCGGTTTTGCTGCCATAATGATTCTCTGATTTGATTTTGAAGCACAAAATTACGAAAAAATCTCTGTAATAAACGAATAAAAAGGGAGAAAACTCTGATTATGGTTAGCCTCTATTGATCTTAATGCCATTCTTCCGAAAACGAGCCTGTTTAATCCTCTAATATCTAATAAAGAAATAAAGTGTATTCCAAAGAATTGTAGCTTTTACTAAAAACTCAAGGATATGGGAGGACAGATATAAGAATCTAAAGAAAATGGGGCTGTCAAAACGTGGATAATGCTATCATTTAGTTCGTAGGGGCGAGGTTCGCTCGCCCGAAAACAGTTTGTTTTGTGTCTTCGGGCAGGCGAACCCTGCCCCTACAGCTGACGATGGGATAGGCCGATTTAGTTTTGACATACTCCCATTATTCAATACAATCGGATAAATATTTACTCCCGACGTCCCATATAAATCATAATATAATAAACCAATGTAGCCAATGAGCTGAGTGCAGCGACTACATATGTATAAGCAGCCGAACGTAATGCGTCTTCCGCCGCCTGATGATTATAGGAATTAGTAATACCCGCTTTACTCAACCATACCAGTGCACGATGGCTCGCATTTATTTCTACCGGTAATGTAATAAAACTGAAGAGGGTAGTCATGGCAAACAAACAGATACCGGCCAACAATAACTGCGGAAAAGTATTTACCATCAGAATTCCTCCCAACAACACCCAAGTCATGATAGAAGATGAGAACTGAACCACCGGAACAAGTGCAGAACGCATTTTCAACGGAGCGTATGCACGCGCATGCTGCACAGCATGTCCACACTCGTGGGCAGCTACGGCAGCAGCAGCCACACTATTGCTTCCATATACACCTTCACTTAAATTCACTGTTTTGTTAGCCGGATTATAATGGTCGGTCAACATTCCCGGGGTACTTGTCACTCTGACATCATAAATACCGTTGTCATGCAACATCTTCTCTGCTACTTCTTTTCCGGTCATGCCGTTTGATAGTGGCATTTTAGAGTATTTCTTAAACTTACTCTGTAAACTAGCTTGTACGATATAACTAATAATCGCAATTCCAATAAATAATATCCAATACATTGACATAGTTTTGTTCTTTATAATTTCGTTGTTAAATATACAGGTTATTATACACAAATAGTTTGCCACCCTTCCCGTTTTAGAAAGAATTAAGAATATTAGCGGGTTATTGACAGTCAATTGGCAGACGTTCCGCCAAATTCAATTAAAAAATATATAAAGGAGACAAAAAGAATTGCCATGTGATTATTGATTTATATTTTTGAAACAAAAATAAGAGATATGGAACAAGAAATTGGAAATATATCCATTGCCCTCATCCGCAAATTGAACCCTGCAATGAAGGGCATAGGAAATGATTTTATAATGGACAGTACAGAATATTATATTCCGGATGTCAATTCTATATTCAAATATCCTCTTCGTCTCGACGGTATTATCATCGCAGTGCGAAAACAAGGAAGTGCAACTATAAACATCAACCTGCGTGAATACAACACGACTAAAAACGATTTAATTCTTTGCGCTCCCGGCGACATCCTTCAATCAATTCCCAAACCGGGCATGCATCAAACCCAAATGTTCCTCATCTCATCCGATTTTCTAAAAGAGATGTATATCAACCTGAATAGTTTCATGCCTTTCTTTATTTCATTAAAAGAACAACCTATTTTCAGCCTGACGGATGAGGAGGTAAAAGAGTTGGAGGCTTTCTATACATTAATAGAAGAGACTATTGACCGGAATGATAATTTCCGTACAGAGATTGTACGGCGGCTGATGGGTGCCTATCTTTATAAATTAGGTTCCATCCTGCATCGCAGACAACCGGAATTCTTATCTGTCAACCCTAAATCCATGAAACGAGAAAAAATACTATTCAACCAATTCATTAATTTGCTAACCGAACATCATCGCAAAGAAAGACGGGTGGATTTCTATGCCGAACAGTTGTTTTTAAGTCCGAAGCACTTCTCTACCGTGGTGAAAAAAGTAAGTGGGAAAACAGCCGGTGAGTGGATTGACGAATATGTAATTCTGGAGGCAAAAGCATTACTTAAATATTCGGTCATGTCTATTCAGGAAGTAGCCTATTACATGAATTTCCCAAATCCTTCCTTTTTCGGAAAATATTTTAAGCATCACACCGGAATGTCACCAAGTGAATATAAAGTGCAATAGCAGAAGGAGGAAAAGATAAAATTATCAAGAAGAAAAGATAAAAGGCAGATACATTCAACTAATATGCCGATAAAATTGTTTAAGTTTGCAGAAACGTTTGTACAAAACACACGATGAAAAAGAAATATATCCGCTGGACAATATGGACGGTAGCTTCTCCTTTCATATTGTTCATTCTCTTATGTATACTGATTTATTTGCCCCCCATACAAAACTTTTTGGTGGACAAAGCGGCTTCGTATGCCTCTGAATCAACCGGAATGAATATAAAAGTGGGAAGAATATCCTTATCCTTTCCGCTCAATTTGGTAGTAAATGACGTGGAAGCTTCTTCCCAACACAACGATACATTGCTCAGCGTAAAACGCCTTCAGGTAAATGTACAGTTGTTGCCATTGTTAAAAAAACAAGTGGAAGTAGACGGTATCTCTTTAAAAGGAGCCACAGTCAATTCCAATGACCTTATCAACGGAATGCAGCTACAAGGAACCCTCGGTGAATTGTTCATATCCAGCCACGGTGTGGCACTCGACCCCGAAACAGCCATAGTGAACAAAGTACTGCTTAAAGACACCGACTTGTCTCTTTGCCTGAATGATACCACAGCTGCCGATACTGCTAAGACCGACACTACCTATTGGAAAATAATCCTGCAGAACATTGATTTGCAAAATGTATCTTTCGCTTTACAGATGCCGCTTGACAGTCTCGCGCTCAGCACATCACTGGCAAAAGCATCTTTACGCAACGGATTGATAGACCTGCATAAATCCGCCTATTCCCTTCAAAGTTTTAAAATAGAGAACGGACAAGTAAACTATGACTCGGGAGCACCGTCTCCTCTTCCATCAGACAGCATTGCTCTGAGAGGATTGGATCCTTCCCATATCGCACTGACCGGCATCGGCGTGCAACTCGATTCTCTTCATTATGAAGGTCGTGACATGAAAGCCATCATTAACCGCTTTGTCTTAAAGGAACGCTCGGGATTGGAGATTCAATCCACCCAAGGACGACTGCTCTCCAACAAGCAATCGCTCCGCATCCCTTCTTTGCGTCTCGCCACTTCCGATTCGGACTTCGAATTAAATGCATCCATCGACTGGGATGCACTCGAAATGAAAAGTGAAGGACGGTTGTCTGCCCGATTAATGGCTGATATAGGCAAACAAGACATTGTACGCTTGATAGGCAACATGAATGAACATTTCGTACAGAAATATCCGGCCGAGCCCTTACGCATCCGTACAGGAGTGGATGGTGATCTCAACCAACTCAAATTGACTGCCCTGAGTGCCGAACTGCCCGGTGCATTGGAGCTTTTTGCCAAAGGTGAATTAACCCATCTGACCGATACTCTGAAACGCGGAGGAGACATAACACTTGAAACGGAAGTGGAGAATATGGATTTCCTGAGCGTTCTTGCCGAAGGAGTTGCCATCCCTGACGGTACGCGTCTGGAAGGTAAATTCACCATGTCGGGTTCCAAAATGGGTACAGATCTTTTATTAAAAGAACCGGACGCTCGTATATTGGCAGTGATTGACACCATCCCCATTACCGTCTATAATGACAGTATCTCTATTGCAGATGATTTCAAAATGGAACATGCCGCCCGGATCTATGCCAAGTACGACCTTTCACGCGAAGCTTATGAAGCCGATGTTGCCATCAACAATCTGAACCTGCACCGATTCTTACCGCAAGACTCACTCTTTGCAGTATCTGCACGTTTGGGGGTCAAAGGAGAAGGACTGGACTTCATGTCCCCCCGAACCACCTTCAATGCCTCGGGCAGTATTGACCGTTTCCATTACGGCAATTATATCCTGTCGGGCATCCAACTCTCGGCCGGACTCGAAAAACATATCATCAATACAGCTTTATTAATCAATAATAAAGTAATGGATATACGGGCGCATCTCGATGGAAGCCTGAAACCGCATAATGCAGCAGCCACACTGAAACTGGATATCGACCGCATGGACTGGCAGGCGTTGCACTTGATAAATGAGCGTATGCAGACCTCGCAAAACATCACAGTCCACCTCACAACAGACATGGCAAACAAATATTCTGTGGATGCATCCATGGCCAATATCACCATCACCACACCTAAGCGTACTTCGCATCCCAAGGACCTTTTATTGGGATTTACCACAGCCGGTGATTCTACCCGGATGTATTTGCGTGCCGGTGATTTCGACCTTTCTTTAGAAGGAGACGGACACATCACACACTTATCCCGTCAGGCAGAAACACTGATGAAAAAACTTTCCGAACAATGGGAGCATAAACATATTGACCAGGAAGAAATGAAACAATATTTACCCGGTCTGTGTTTCCGCGTCACTTCGGGACAAGACAATCCGGTTTGCAATTACCTGTCCATGATGGGCATCTCTTACCGGAAACTTTTTATGGATATTGATTCCTCTCCGACAAAAGGTCTGAACGGAGAAGCATTCCTTTATAGCCTGAGTACAGACAGTATTGTATTGGATACACTCTATCTTGATATCCAACAAGACATGGAAGGCATCAAATTCCTAAGCGGAGTTGTCAACGGACCGAAGCCTGACCAGGAAGCTTACGATGTCAGTCTGGAAGGAAATATAGGTACCAATCAGGCAAAATTAATCATCCAATATCTGAATGCCCGTAAGGAACAAGGCATTTATATGGGAGTTCAGGCCGATTTACGTCGACGGGGTATCCGCATGCGTCTCTTCCCCGAACATCCAACATTAGTTTATCGTCCTTTTACAGTAAACAAAGACAATTACATTTTCCTGACAGACCGCGGACGCATCCATGCCAATCTCCATCTGCACGATGATGAAGGTACGGGTCTCAGCTTCTATACCAATCGGGAAGACAGCATTGCCAGTCAGGACATGACAGTTGAGCTCTCCCGAATCAACCTGAAAGAATTCCGTCGTATTCTGCCGTATATGCCTGATATGGAAGGATGGATTGGAGCAGAAGCGCACTATATCGAATCCGGTCCTTACATGATGGTAAGCAGTGACTTGAAAGTCGATGAATTCAAATATGAAGGCACCCCTCTCGGCAATTGGGAGTTTAGCGGTGTATACCTGCCCGGTGATGAAAAAGACCACCACGTAGACGGATATATTCGTCACAACAACAAAGAGATAGCTCACCTCGGCGGTATCTATCTGCCCACAACCGACGGCAAAGGCAACCTGAGTGCAGATGTTGCATTCGAACACTTCCCATTGAATGTCATCAATCCATTCATACCCGATAACATGATAGAATTGGGCGGTGACATTGATGGAACACTTGCCATGAAAGGCGATCCTTCCAAGCCTCTGCTCAATGGCGAATTGTCACTCGATTCCGTATCAATATTCATGCCCGAACTATCTGCGCTC
>UMCM01038201.1_pt1 | contig 15108 bp, 10 predicted proteins | sample 1964231 | NCBI WGS metagenome assembly UMCM01 (sample SAMEA4835968, study PRJEB28245) | human gut metagenome | biome: gut microbiome; material: fecal sample | place: Denmark | collected 2008
TTCACCAGTTAAAGCACATGATCACCAATGTATTAAATGGTGATGCTGACTACGAGATACTGGACCTGATCGAGGAAACTTCCCTTTCCATTATGCAGACCGCAGACTGTGCCATCGGCTCTGAAGCTGCAAAAATGGTATGGCGTATGGTACATACCTGCCGTGATGATTTTGAGGCACATATCCGCAACAAACGATGCAGCTGCGCTATTTCCCAGCCGGTTCCCTGCGTAGCCCTCTGTCCGGCCCATGTGGACATTCCAGGTTATATTGCCCTGGTAAGAGAAGGCCGCTATGCAGACGCCATCCAGCTGATCCGCAAGGACAACCCATTCCCTTCTACCTGCGGTTTCATCTGCGAACATCCATGTGAGGCACGCTGCCGCCGTAATATGGTAGATACCTCTGTAAATATCCGTGGATTAAAGCGTGCTGCTGCTGACCTTGCAGGAAAAGTAGCACCTCCGCCATGTGGTCCTTCCACAGGCAAGAAGATCGCTGTTGTAGGCGGCGGACCTTCCGGTCTCTCTTCTGCTTATTATCTGCAGTTAATGGGCCATCAGGTCACTGTTTATGAGATGCTGCCAAAACTAGGCGGTATGCTGCGCTACGGTATTCCAAACTACCGTCTGCCAAAAGACCGTCTGGAAGAAGATACAGATGCGATCCTGGAAACCGGTATCCAGGTACATTACAATGTAAAGATCGGTGAAGATATTAAACTGGACGAACTGAGAAAAGTATATGATGCAGTGCTTATTACAGTAGGTGCTTCTACAGATAAGAAACTGGGACTTCCTAATGAAGATGCAGAAGGCATCACCTCTGCTGTTGGTTTCCTTAGAAATGTAAGTCTCGGGGACTGCCCGGATCTTACCGGACAAGAAGTCGCTGTTATTGGTGGCGGAAACGTATCCATGGACGCTGTCCGCACTGCCATCCGTCTGGGTGCAAAGAAAGTCAGCATCGTATACCGCCGTCGTGTAGCTGATATGACAGCTCTCCCGGCTGAGATCGAGGCAGCTGTCGCTGAAGGTGTGGAACTGCTTACTTTAGTTGCTCCTGCCGGTATTGAAGTAGATGAAAATGGACATGTATCCGGTGTCCGTGTTACCCCGCAGATGATCAGCACCATCAAAGACGGCCGCGCAAGCGTAATTGCCAGCGGCGAACCGGAGTATGTGATCCCATGTCAGACCATGATCGTTGCTATCGGACAGAATATCGAGACAAAGCACTATGAAGAGTCTGGCATTCCTGTATCCCGCGGAAAGATTGTTACTCTTCCAAACGGCGGATTTGCAGATATTCCTGGTGTATTTGCAGGTGGTGACTGTGCTTCCGGTCCTGCTACTGTTATCAAAGCTGTAGCTGCTGCCAAGGTAACTGCTGCTAATATTGATGAATATTTAGGCTATCATCACGAAATCACCTGTAATGTAGAGATCCCGCTGCCAAATAACGCTGACCACACACCTTGCGGTCGTGTAGAGCTGTCTGAACGGGAAGCAAGTGAACGAAAACATGATTTTGAAGGTGTTGAAAACTGCATGAACAAAAAAGAAATTGCGCAGGAATCCGGACGCTGCCTCCGCTGCGATCATTTCGGCTTTGGAATCTTCAAAGGAGGGCGTGAGAAATTATGGTAAATTTAACGATCGACAGACTGCCTGTATCTGTAAAAGAAGGAACTACCCTGATGGAAGCTGCCGAATCTATCGGCATCCATATCCCACACTTATGCTACTGGAAAGGTTTAAACGAGATCGCTGCCTGCCGCGTATGTGTTATTGAACTGGAAGGACGTGACCACCTGATCACCGCCTGCAACACAAAGGTAGAAGAAGGTATGGTCATTTACACCAACAGTCCAAAAGTGCGCTTAGACCGCCGTCTTACCGTTCAGCTGATCTTATCCCAGCATGACTGCCGGTGCGCTACCTGTGTAAGAAGCGGTAACTGTTCTCTTCAGAAGATCGCAACAGATCTGAATGTCCAGGACGGTCTTTTTGAGGAACGTCTGGAAAAACAGCCATGGGATAAAACTTTCCCACTGATCCGTCAGTCTGAAAAATGTATTAAATGTATGCGCTGCGTTCAGGTCTGTGACAAGATCCAGAGCTTGAATATCTGGGATCTGGAAGGTACCGGTTCCCGTTCTACCATTAATGTAACCGGAAACCGCACGATCAATGAAGCGGACTGTTCTCTCTGCGGCCAGTGTATCACCCACTGTCCAGTTGGCGCCCTTCATGAGCGTGACGATACGGAAAAACTGTGGAGAGCTTTAGCGGATCCTAACAAGACCGTCGTTGTACAGGTTGCTCCTGCTGTCCGTGCTGCATGGGGTGAAGACCTTGGATTTACAAGGGAAGAAGCTACTATTGGAAAGATCTTTGACGCTTTAAAGAAAATGGGCGCTGATTATGTATTTGACTCCTGCTTTACTGCTGACCTTACCATTATGGAAGAGGCAAATGAGCTGTTAGTGCGCCTTGGCAAGGGAGAACTAAAGGACCGTCCTATGTTCACCTCCTGCTGTCCTGGCTGGGTACGCTTTGTAAAGAGCGAGTTCCCACAGTTTGTAAAGCAGTTATCTACTGCCAAGTCTCCGATGCAGATGTTTGGCGCTGTAATGAAGAGCTATTTTGCAGAGCAGATCGGCAAAAAGCCGGAAGATATCTTCTCCGTTGCCATTATGCCTTGTCTGGCTAAAAAGGGCGAAGCAAATATGGAGCTGTTCTACAAGGAATATGCAGGCCATGATACAGACTGCGTCATCACTACCCGCGAGCTGATCCGTATGATCAAAGGTTCCAGCATCATTACTGACCGTCTCACTGATATTGAACCGGACCGTATCTTCCACGACGCTTCCGGTGCCGGTGTGATCTTTGGAGCTACAGGCGGTGTTATGGAAGCAGCTCTTCGTACTGCTTACTATGCCATCATGGGTGAAAACTGCGCACCTGATGCCTTTAAAAATGTACGTGCTTCCTCTCAGGAGACCGGCGTTACAGAAGCAGAATTTGAATTAAATGGACAGATCCTGCGTATTGCTGCTGTCAGCGGCCTTGGAAATACCAGAAATCTGTTAAAAGCCATTGAACGTGGTGAAAAGCATTACGAATTTGTAGAAGTCATGGCATGCCCGGGCGGCTGCGTTGGCGGAGGCGGACAGCCTCAGCATGACGGTATGGAAATGGCCTTTGAGCGTGGAAAGAACCTGTATTTCCTGGATGAGAATGCTGATATCCGCCGTTCCCATGAAAATCCGGATGTAAAGGCTCTTTATGACAACTACTTTGAACAGCCATTAAGCCATAAGTCCCATATGCTGCTGCATACTGACCATAACAAGTGGCAGATGCCGCCAAGTCCTCAGAGAAACCGCAATGGATATGTTATTAATCCCAATGCGAAATTACAGGGATAAGATGTGAGATCTGACCCCCTTTTGGGGGATTTGCGAAAATCATAAAAACAAAAAATCTTCCGGTGTTGGAATTTTTCCATACCGGAAGATTTTTTATATCATTTTTTCGTTACATGATAAATCCTGCGATCACGTATAGTACAAAACTGATCACTGCAATACTGCACACATAAGGGAACTGGGTCTTTATATGGTCTATGATATCGCAGCCCGTAGTGGAACAGGTCATAATGGTGGTATCGGAGATAGGTGATGCGTGGTCACCGAAGATACTTCCACCAAACATAGCTCCTGCTACTAACGGAATGCTGTTGCCCATGGAATATGCCATAGGAAGTGCAATAACTGCCATAATAGCCATAGTTCCCATAGAAGTTCCTGTTGCAAAGGAGATCAGGACTGCGATCAGGAAGGTCAAGGCAGGAAGAAGAGCCGGGCTTAAGAACTGCTGGAAAATACTGGAAAGATAAGTACCTGTATCCAGAGACTTAACTACATTACCCATGGTAAATCCAAACAGAAGAACAAAGGTAATAGGAAGCATGCCGCTCATGCCCTTGAAGATCTCGTCAATTACCTGGCTGACGGTAAATACTTTTTCTGCTACGCAAAGAACAGATGCTACTAATAAGGCTATGATAACTGCCCAGATCAGAGCCTTCATACCAGAACCGTTCATCAGGTTTCCATTACCAGTAATGATCAGTGCTGCAAACATAACTGCGATCAGAGTACCTACCGGAAGAAGCAGGTTGATGGCTCTTGGAGTGAAACCAGATACTGCTTTAGAAGTATCGGAGTCCGCCTTTTTGTGGATCGGATCATCCAGTTCGCCGGTTGTTGCTGCTCTGGCTTCTGCCTTCGCCATTGGTCCAAAGTCTTTCTGTGTTAATGCCAGTACCAGAACCAGAAGGATCGCCAGGATACAGTAGAAGTTCATAAACAGGGACTGGAACAGAACGGATACAGACTGATCTTCCGGTACACCACCGGTTACCAGATAACCTGCCATAGCTGCCAGCCAGCCGCTGAATGGGAATAATACACACCATGGTGTGGAAGTGGTATGTACGATAAAAGCTGCTTTCTCATGAGGTACTTTTAAAGCATCATTTACAGGTCTTGCAACAGAACCTGTTACCATACAGCTTAAGGTCCCGGAAGTAAATACCACCAGACCTAACAGCCAGGTGAAAAGGTTCGCCCCTCTTTTAGACTTGATGAGCCCCTGTTTCTTTACAACAACATTTACGAAGCCCTCAATACCGCCGGACTTCTCTGCCAGATGGATCACTGCTGCTGTGATCAGTACAGAGCCGATGATCAGGGTGTTGCTCTCTGTCATGGTATCCAGGATGCTGTAAATACCTGCATTTAAGCCTGTAAATACTGCAAAATGGTTCAATACCAAGTTTCCTGTAAGGATACCGATCAAAAGTGAGATAAATACGTTTTTCGTTGTCAGTGCCAGCGCAATGGTAAGGACTGGCGGCACAAGTGACCATACACCAAATTCCATACTGTTTTCCCCTTTCACTTTTCCTTTTTGTATTATGTACTTTTGTATTTTCAGTCGCCTTTTTCAGACGTTTCTGACCATATTTTTAAAAATCTTATGACACTTTCTATCATACTTTTTATGACAGCTTTCTCAGTGCAGTTCCCAGATCTCCCTTTACGATCTTGCAGTCTTTTGCTGCCACTTCACCACCGATCAGCACATAGTCAATACCTGTTGGTGGGATCATAGGATCGTCAAAGTTTGCTCCGTCCTGGATCTTTTCCATATCAAAGATAACTACATCTGCGTCAGCGCCTACATTTAAGCGGCCCTTGTTAGAAAGTCCCAGACGTTTTGCAGGAGCTGCTGTCATTTTTTCAATTCCGTCATACAGAGAAATGTCCCCTTTTCTTACAAACTCTGAAAGGAATCTTGGGAAAGTACCGGCTGCTCTTGGATGGCCGTGGCCATTGTCGATGAGGCCGTCGCTTCCTACCATAACGCCAGGATCTGCAAATGCCATTCGGATGTCATTTTCATCCATTACATAGCATACCGTCAGGCACTCCGGGAAGTCACGGCGCATTTCCGCAAAGGTCTCCGGTGTACATCTCTGTCCTTTATACTTTCCTTCTGTCAGCTGGCATGCACTGTAATCACAGTGATAACGCTCCAGCCAGCCATCATCATAGGTAGTTGCGCCAATTCTGGTGGAAAATGCAAAGTATGGATAGCAGTCGCAGGCAACATCAATACCGTTCATGCGGTAACCATCTACCTGGCGCAGCAGCTGTTTCATCTGTCCGAAACCGGCCATGCTGCCGATATGGGATACCTGCACCGGAATGTTGTATAATTTTCCTGCCTCTGCCACTTCTGCTACTGCTCCAAACACTCTGTCCTCGTCATCTCTTACATGAGCGGAGATCATTCTGTGTTCCTTTTCACAGCAGGAAGCAGTATCTAAGAATTCGTCACGGCCTGTTCCCGGAACATAGCGAAGTCCGTAGGAAATTCCCACACAGCCTGCTTCAAGGGCTTTTTCAAGGCCTTTTTTCATATGTTCCTGCTGCTCTTTTGTAACAGGTGCATATTTATCCAGGGCGCCTGCTGCCTCTCTGAAATACTGATGGCCTGCAAAAAGCATTACATTCACTGGTGCGCCGTCTTTTTCTACCATATCCAGATATTTCACCGGATCATACACATTGATACCGCAGTTTCCGCCTACTGCTGTGGTAACGCCCATACGCAGCATGGCATCAAAGATACAGAATTCAATTTTTCCGTCTTTTACCGGGTCCTCATGCATATGAATGTCGATAAAACCAGGAGCCACTACTTTTCCTGTGGCATCAATAACCCTGTCAGCCTCAGGTTCTTCTTCTGTTACAGCCACTACCTTTCCGTCTTCCAGTATCAGGTTTAAATAAGCCTGTACCTGGTTGGCCGGATCGATGAGAAGGCCGTTTTTGATCAGTGTTTTCACGACCTTATCCCTCCTTTTATCTACTCACAAATCCCGCACTTACGTGCTCTACTGCCTGCTTACGCAGGCGATTTAGTATAACTTACCTAAAATCTCATGCTCTGCAAACAGGGCAGTTGCTCCGCCGGTGTGCCAGAATACTACATTGCTTCCCTGAGGAACTCTTCCGCTTCTTACATAGTCGATAAGACCGGCCAATGCCTTTCCTGTGTATACAGGATCCACAAACAGGCCTTCTGTGCGTGCTAACAGGCGGATGGCTTCGCTGGCTGCCTCGTTTGGCTGCTCATAGCCTGGTGCATAGTAGCCGGTATCCATATGAAGGTCTTCTTCTATGGTTACATGGGCCGGGCTCTTTATCAGTGCCAGCACATCATTTGCCAGTTTTTCTACTTTGCGTAAATACTTCTCATCCTTAGGGCTTACAGTAATGGAGATGATCTTTGTATCGCTTTCTGCCATCTTTCTTCCTGCTGCCAGACCGGCCATGGTGCCGCCTGTTCCTGTTGCGTGGAAGATGTAATCTACATTCAGGTTCATGGCCTTTACCTGTTTTTCAAACTCTACATAACCATTTGCAAAACCAACAGAACCTACAACACTTGCTCCGCCCATTGGGATATCATAGCATGGATGGCCGGACTCATTTAATTCCTTTGCTCTTGCAGCGCCCATTTCAAAGGAACGTGCTTCTGCGTCATCCTCTGTTTCTCCCGGAAGGATGTCTACAATATGAAGCTCTACATCCAGGATCTTGTCTAACAGCAGATTTGCCCTTACATCCGCATCATCCGGCTCTACTACTGCAGTCAGATAAAGGATAGGTTTGATCCCGCATCTGCGGCAGGCTGCTGCTGTCTCCATAGCATGGTTGGACTGGGTAGCGCCGTAGGTAATGGCATACTCACAGCCTTTTGCCTTTGCTTCTCCTAAAAGGTATTCCAGTTTGCGGACCTTATTTCCTCCAAACAGGTTCATTCCCGTAAAATCATCTCTCTTGATAAACAGGTTGACGCCTAATTCTTCAGAAAGACGGTCCAGACGGTAAAATGGGGTCGGGAAAAATCCCAGCTGTTCCTTAGGCAGAGCCTGTAAAAGTTTTTCTGCCTGTTCCAGTATCTGTGACATGATTACTCTCCTCTCCGCATTTACCCTCAAACTCAATAGGTAAATGTTTATTTTTCTACAACTATAGCACTTTTGTGTATATTTGTACATAAAAAATGCAGCCACGGCGCAGATTTCTTACGATTTCTGTGTCATGTCTGCATATATTGTTCTTTTTCTTTCCAAGACCCAAGACAGCCTATCACCCACTGACGCAACAGGAGAACACCTGTGTGAAGAGCATAAACTGCCATTCCCGTCGGTACAGGAACCAGACCATCACATTACTCCCCATCATCCAGCAGATACGGTGTCATCTGATATACATAGAAGTTCAGCCAGTTTGTATACAATGTATTGGAAGTATTTCTCCATGTAAGCTCCGGTACAGAGAACGGATCATTATCTACATAATAATTGACCGGAAGTGAGGGGTTCAGTCCCTTATTCAGATCTCTGTGATATTCGTTATTTAAAGTCATGCGGTCATATTCCGGGTGGCCCTGGACGAAGATCTGCTTTCCGTCACGGCTCATCACAAGAAATACTCCTGCCTCTTCGGACTCTGCCAGAATGACCAGCTCCGGATGCTTCTCAATATCTTCCCTGCGCACTTCTGTGTAACGGGAATGAGGTGCCAGGAACGTATCATTAAAACTTCGCACTAACGGTACTTTCCGGTCTAATACCCTGTGGTTATAAATACCGGACAGTTTTTCCGCCCTCTTATATTTCGGGATACCATAGTGGTAATATAAGCCCGCCTGGGCGCCCCAGCAGATATGGATGGTAGATGTTACATGGGTCTTGGTCCACTCCATGATACCGGAAAGCTCTTCCCAGTAGTTTACCTCTTCAAATTCCATATTTTCAACCGGTGCACCGGTAATGATCATTCCATCGAATTTTTTCTTCTTAATGCTGTCAAAGGAAACATAAAACTTGTTTAAATGACTGGCAGATGTGTTTTTGGACACATGGGTAGACAGCATTAAAAAGGTACAGTCCACCTGCAGCGGTGTATTGGACAGCGCACGAAGCAGCTGTGTTTCTGTATCTTCTTTTAAAGGCATCAGGTTTAAGATCAGGATCTCCAGCGGTCGGATATCCTGGCTCATAGCCCTGTCTTCATCCATAATAAATATATTTTCTGATTCCAGGATCGCCCTTGCAGGCAGGTCCCTCTGTACTTTGATCGGCATATCAGCCTTCCCCCTTTTCCTTCTCCTGAAGCAAATTCAGGAAATCTTCTTCCGAAAGGATCGGAATTCCCAGTTCTTTCGCCTTTTTGTTCTTGGAAGAACTGGACTGTGTATCATTGTTGATCAGATAAGTGGTCTTTGAGGTAACAGAACCCGTTGCCTTTCCACCCTTACTCTCGATCAGTGCCTGTAATTCTTTTCTGTTTGCAAAATGCTCTACAGAACCGGTAATAACAAAGGTCATTCCTGCAAAGGCAGTACCATTTTCCTCAGTCTGCTCTTTTTCAATATGCAGCTCCTGTAATAAATGATCTAATACCTCATTGTTCTTTTCAGAAGCAAAATAGTCTACCCAGGCCTGAGCCAGCACACCGCCAATACCATCTACAGCTGTCAGCTCTTCCACGTTGCAATGACGCATCTGATCCAGGTCATAATTAAAATGACGGCAGAGCATTTTGGCATTTGCAAGACCGATCCCGGCGATCCCCAGTCCATAAATCAATCTCGGAAGTGTGGTATGGGAGGCCGTTTCAATAGAACTGATCAGGTTATCATAGGATTTCTGACCAAAGCCTTCCATTTCTGTGATCACTTCTTTATGGCCGGATAAATGGAAAATATCCGCATATTCATGGATAAAACCGGCACCAATGAATTTCTCCAGTGTTGCCTCGGAAAGACCATCAATATTTAAAGCATCACGGCTTACAAACAAGGTAAAGCTTTTGATCTTCTTTGCCTGACATTCTGGATTGGTGCAATATAAACTCTTTACATCATTGGTCTGGCGGATCTCCGTAGCACCGCCGCACACCGGACAGATCTTAGGGATATCCCTTACGCCGCTGCGGGTCAGGTTATCTGCGATCTGTGGGATGATCATATTTGCCTTGTATACAGTGATCTTATCTCCCACGCCTAACTTAAGGCCTTCCATAATACTGATATTATGGACACTGGCGCGGCTGACGGTCGTTCCCTCTAACTCAACCGGCTCAAATACAGCTACCGGGTTGATCAGACCGGTTCTTGAAGGACTCCATTCAATATAAGATAATGTAGTCTCCCGGATCTCATCCTGCCATTTAAAGGCAATGGCATTTCTTGGGAACTTGGCTGTACGTCCTAAAGAATCACCATAGGCAATATCATCGTATAACAGAACCAAACCGTCTGAAGGGATATCATTGTGCTCGATCTGCTCTGCAAACCAGGCTACTTTATCCGGCAGATCAGCTGCCGTTACCTCTTCATGGTGTACTACTTCAAAGCCCTGATTTTTCAGCCATAAAAACTGTTCTTTTCTGGAATTTTTAAAATCAACGCCTTCTGCCTTAACAAGGGCAAAGGCCTCAAAATGAACGCTGCGCTCTGCGGTGATCTTGCTGTTTAACTGGCGCACAGAACCGCTGCAAAGATTTCGCGGATTTTTATATTTGGCATCTGCATCTCCGATTTCTTCATTGATGCGCTCAAAATCCGTATAGGTAATGACCGCTTCCCCTCGGATAATCAGCTGTCCCTTATAGGCAATAGTCAGAGGGATATTGGAAAATGCCCTTGCATTTGGAGTGATAACTTCCCCGATCTCCCCATTTCCTCTGGTAACAGCCTTTGCAAGTGTTCCATTTTCATAAGTAAGGACTACAGTCAGACCATCCATTTTCCAGGACAAAAGGCCTTTCTGGCTTCCTAACCACTGCTGTAAGTCCTCTACACTTTTTGTCTTGTCAAGAGACAGCATTGGCTCTTCGTGAGTCTCTTTTGGAAGCTCGCTAAGGACCTGATAACCAACCTGCTGGGTAGGGCTTCCTGACAGGATGATCCCTGTTTTTGCCTCCAGGGCAGACAGCTCATCATACAGCTTATCATATTCAAAGTTGCTCATGATCTCCCGGCTCTCCTGATAATAGGCTTTTGCAGCCTGACGGAGCTGGGGGATCAGTTCTTTCATTCTCTGGATCTCTGTTTCCATTTATTCACCTGATCTTCTTTTCTAGGGTGGAAAGCCACATATCGTTTTCCTCTTCTGTCTGCCTCAGACAGACTTGTGGAACCTTCCAACAGTTTTATAAGTCGTTTGTATTCTTCCCCGGTGACCTTACGATATTCTCCTGTTTTCAAACCGCCTAACTGGATATTCATAATGCGCACCCTGCGAAGAAGATGTACCCGGTATCCGCAGGCCTGGCACATTCGCCGGATCTGCCGGTTTAAGCCCTGGGTCAGGATAATCGAAAAACGACGTTCTCCCTGTTTGCGGACTTTACAGGGCAGAGTTTTCCGCTCTAATTCCTCTAACCATACGCCTTCTGACATTTGTTTGATAAATTCATCGGTCAGAACCTTGTCCACGGTTACGATATATTCCTTTTCATGGGCATTGGTACTGCGCATGATCTTATTTACCAGATCCCCCTGGTTCGTCATAAGGATCAGTCCCTCAGACTCTTTATCCAAACGGCCAATCGGGTAAATACGCTCCGGATAAGAAAGCATTTCCACAATATTTTCTGCCCGGTCTTTGTCAGAAGTGGTGCAGACGATCCCTCTTGGTTTATTTACCGCAAGCAGAACAGGGCGGGGAGGGTTTACTTCTCCCCGCCCGCCGTCTGTATCTCCTACCGGCTTTCCGTCGCATATTACTTTCTGTCCATCTTCTACACGCTGCCCCATCTGGGCAACTTTTCCATCAATTAAAACTTTGCCCTCTTGGATCAGCCGGTCTGCCTCCCGCCTGGAACACACTCCCATGCGGCTGAGCCATTTATTCAGACGTTCTTCCATTTAACTTCCTACGCTTTCTTTACAGGCTGTGGATCATCAGCTATGAACATGGCATCTCCGAAAGAGAAAAATCTGTATTTTTCCCTGATTGCCTCATTATACGCTGCTAAAATGTTCTCTCTTCCTGCTAATGCGCTTACTAACATTACCAGTGTAGACTCCGGTAAATGGAAGTTTGTGATCAGCGCATCCAGGATCTTAAACTTATATCCAGGGTAAATGAAGATATCGGTCCAGCCTGTTTTTGCCTGTAAAATGCCGTCTTCTGTGGAAGCAGACTCTACTGTACGGCAACTGGTGGTTCCTACACAGATCACACGGCCTCCTGCTGCTTTTGTATCATTTACCTTTTTTGCCTCTGCCTCTTCTACTACATAAAATTCAGAGTGCATATGGTGGTCTAAAACATTTTCCACCTTTACAGGGCGGAAAGTGCCAAGACCTACATGTAAGGTAACGTGGGCGATCTTTACTCCCATATCTTCGATCTGCTTTAACAGTTCTTTTGTAAAATGAAGTCCTGCTGTAGGCGCTGCTGCAGAACCTTCATGGACTGCATAAACAGTCTGATAACGGTTCTTGTCTTTTAACTGGTGTGTAATGTATGGAGGCAGAGGCATCTGACCTAAGCGGTCTAAGATCTCCTCAAAGATACCTTCATAAGAGAACTGGATCAGTCTGTTTCCATCATCTACAGTCTCAATAACCGTTCCTGTAAGAATACCGTCACCAAAGTCAATAACCGTTCCCGGCTTTGCCTTTTTACCAGGTTTTACCAGAGTCTCCCAGATATCATTTTCACGGCGTTTTAATAAAAGGACCTCGATCTTGGCTCCGGTGTCCTTTTTTACACCAAATAATCTTGCAGGAATAACCTTGGTATCATTAATCACAAGGCAGTCTCCTGGTCTTAAATACTCTACAATATCCTTAAAGATCCTGTGCTGGGTCTTTCCTGTTTTCTTGTCCAGAACTAAAAGTCTGGAAGAAGAACGGTCCTCCAAAGGATCCTGTGCGATCAGTTCCTGTGGCAGGTCAAAATAAAAATCTTTTACATCCATTTTCTATTACTTCCTTAATTTATAAATTAATTGTTCACATGTAATCTACGCAAATATGTCTATGATCTGTATGCTCTTACTGGATCGCAACAGCTGCGTCAGAAGACTCTCCTGCAGACTCCGGCGCTTCTGTCTGTGCTTCCTGGCTTTCTTCTGCTGAAGTCTCGCCTGCAGCGCTGCTTTCATCTGCATTGCCTTCACCTGCATCAGAAGAAGCATCTGCTCCATCACCGATCATAACCTGGCTGTCTGCGCCTTCTTCTGAACTGCTTACTACTGCACCATTGCTTAAATCCTTGTAAATACCGGCTAACAGACTGTCAGACTCAACGGCCTGTTTTAAACGCTCATTGACCTGTGTAGATAAAAGGCGCACATCCTCTGTCTGGTTCTGGTTGGCAACGTAATCTGCCTCATCTCCTACTACATTTTCGCGGATGATATAATCGCCGTTATCATTTTTCACTACATAACACCACATAAGGCCCGGTGCCAGCGTATCTACCCTGCGGAACTTTACATCATAGGTTACATATACTACATAAGAGTCATCTGTCATTCCCGCCTTTGTATAGCAGGTAATATCCTGATAATCTTCAATGTAAACTGCTTCATCTTTTAACTGCTGTTTTCTTTCTTCTAAACGGTCATCTTCCTCTTTACCGAATACTTTGTAAAGCAGCTGAACATCCTGGTCTACTTTTGCCTGGAAATAGGTACTGATCAGCTCATTGACCTGTGGATAAGCATCCTTCTGAAGTTCATATGCGGAAAAATCCTGATGATATTCATTATTGTCCGGCTCTACAGATCCATCATCCGTGCCGGTCTCTGTATCATTTTCAATGGAAATATCAGAAGCATTTGTGACTTCTGCAGATGTACTGCTTCCCTGCGCCTTATCACCGGCCGGTTTTCTGTCCATAACTAAAATGACCACAAGTAATACCAGTACAATGGCTGCAGGTATCGCTAACATTCTGGCATACTTTGTTTTATCATCAAAAGCCTTTCCTGACTTTCTCCTTCCTCTGTTACTGTGTCTCATGTTCTATCATTCCTCCATTATTTGCCACTACTCCGCTCTATTCTAACAAAAAGCAGGCTAAAATGCAATACAGCGAAAATCGGCGGATACGTCAAAAAAACTCCCGTATCCTAAGGAATAAGCCCTTTTTTACCGAATACGGAAGTTTTTAAGATTACAGGTCAATTTTATTAACTTAACTTTAAGTCTCCTTCTTTGACCCAGCCGATCTTCTTTAAGAACATATTGATGATCGGGCAGATCACTGCAGGAAGGATAATGGATACAAGAAGCAGTCCAGCCCAGTCACCTGTTGTAATAGCTGCCTTGGTTCCCTCAGAAACGTCTTTGACCCAGCCTGTATACACGCCGATCTGACCAACCAGACCACAGGTACCCATACCGGAAGAAACAGCAGCTCCGTTCATTTCCATATGGAAGAGACAGGTTGCGATCGGTCCTGTAATAGCGGAAGTAACGATCGGTGCGATCCAGATCTTAGGATTTTTTACAATATTTCCCATCTGGAGCATGGATGTACCAATTCCCTGGGATACCAGACCGCCCCATTTATTCTCCGGGAAAGACATAACTGCAAAACCTACCATTTGGGCACAGCAGCCTGCTACTGCTGCTCCGCCAGCCAGTCCTGTAAGACCTAAAGCTGCGCAGATGGCTGCGGAAGAAATCGGAAGTGTCAGGGCAATACCTACAAATACAGATACTAAAATACCCATTAAGAATGGCTGAAGCTCTGTTGCCCACATGATCACATTTCCCACCTTCATGGCTGCTTTTCCAAGAGCCGGTGCAAGAAGTGCAGATAATGCGATACCTACGCCAATGGTAACAAGAGGTGTAACAAGGATATCCACTTTTGTCTCTTTGGAAACAGCCTTACCTGCTTCTGATGCCAGAACTGCTACAAACAGAACTGCCAGAGGACCACCTGCGCCGCCAAGTGCATTGGATGCAAAACCTACGGTGATCAGGGAAAATAATACAAGGGGCGGGCAGTGAAGGGCATAGCCAATCGCTACCGCCATAGCCGGGCCACTCATGGCAGATGCAAGGCCGCCTACTGTATAGGCTGTATCATTGACTGTTGCTACTGTCATAGTCAGAAACGGAATATGAAGCTGACTTCCCAGTGTATTGATAATGGTTCCGATCAAAAGGGAACAGAACAGTCCCTGCGCCATTGCACCAAGAGCATCAATGCCATACCGTTTTACACTGATCTCAATGTCTTTCCGGTGCAGAAAATCTTTTAACTTTTCCATAATGCCTCCATAACATAATCTGTTTTCTTTTCATCATTTAACGTCCCCGCAATTTTAACTCTGTTTTTCTGTCTTGTCAATCACTTTTGTCATATGACAAGACAGTTGACTTTACAAAAACAGTTCAAAGCAGTCTGCACACTTTTACACATACCAAAAAGCCAGGAGTTAAACTCCTGGCTCTCTGGTGTAATGCGAATAGGATTTCATTG
>UMCM01048326.1_pt1 | contig 15021 bp, 9 predicted proteins | sample 1964231 | NCBI WGS metagenome assembly UMCM01 (sample SAMEA4835968, study PRJEB28245) | human gut metagenome | biome: gut microbiome; material: fecal sample | place: Denmark | collected 2008
GCTCCAAAAGTGTGGTTTGGAAGGGCGGCATGTACTAAGCCGCAAAAGCGCTCTTATAAAAGTGCCTTAGGGAGGCAGAACTTCTTCGGAGGTTCTGCCTCTCTTTTTGTATAGCCTGGGTCTCCGTTGCCCACGCTATGCCAAAGGGGGCGTGTCCATGTCCGGGCGGAGGGTGCTGGCGCTGTATGCGGCGTTGTTGTTCGGCTTTGCCGGAGTGCTGTGCAGGCTGTTTTATTTGGCGTCCCGCACGGATTATGCAGCCCGTGCGGCGGCACAGAGCACGGTCACGCTGGAACTGCCAGTCCGGCGCGGCGGCTTTTACGACTGCATGGGCCTGCCACTCACCGGGCTGGAAAAACGCTGGCTGGCTCTCTGCTTCCCGGGGCAGGAAAATTATACCCGCCTGTACGCCTGCACCGACACCGCCGGACAGGAACTGCTGTACCGCAGCCGCAGCCGGGCGACTCCATTTCTCGTGGAGGTGGACCGGGACATGACGGCGCTGGGCATTCCATGCTATGCGGCGTCCCGGCGGTATGCAGCCGCACCGCTGTGCCCGCAGCTGCTGGGGTATCTGGACGGTGAGGGCCACGGTGCTGCCGGGCTGGAAAAAGCACTGGATGCGCTGCTCACCGGCAGCGGGGCACGGGACACCCTGCTGTGCCCGGTGACCGCGCAGGGCACCCTGCGCACCGGGGAGCAGGTGCAGCATCTGCAGGCGGACAGCGGAGCGGTGGGGGTCCGCCTGACCCTCTCCCGTTCTGTCCAGCGGGCGGCCGAGGCGGTGGCGGCGCAGACCATGACCACCGGCTGCATTCTGGTGCTGGACGTCCGCACGGCAGCCCTGCGGGCCTGCGTCAGTGTGCCGGGTTTTGACCCGGCTGACCCGGCGGCCAGTCTGGAAGCGCCGGACAGCCCCTTCCTGAACCGGGCCTTGCAGGCGTATGCGGTGGGGTCGGTGTTCAAGCCGGTGCTGGCAGCGGCGGCGCTGGAAGCTGGCCTTGCGCCGGAGTACGACTGCAACGGCGCGGTGGTGGTGGACGGACAGATCTTCCGCTGCGCAGGCGGTGTGCCGCACGGCGAGGTGGACCTTTCGGCCGCATTGGCAAAGAGCTGCAACGGCTATTTTATCCGGTTGGGGCAGCAGCTGGGAGCACAGGCTCTTTTGCAGCAGGCGCAGGCGCTGGGTTTCGGGCGGAGCATCGGGCTGGCGGAGGGCCTTACCGCCCAGAGCGGAGCCCTGCCGGGAGCCGAGGAACTGACCCAGAGCGGGCAGTTGGCCAATTTCAGCTTCGGGCAGGGCAGCCTGCTGGCAACGCCGCTGCAAGTGGCCGCCATGATGAACACCATCGCAAACGGCGGTGTTTACCGTGCGCCGTGCCTGCTGGACTGTGCGCTGGATGAAACATCCGGGGAAGAGCTGTCGGCCTTTGCCCGCCCGCAGGCAGAACGGGTGCTCACGGAGCAGACCGCAGCGGCTCTGCGCACCATGCTGGAGCAGACGGTGGCCGAGGGCACGGCACAGGATGCTTCCGGCCTGCCCGGCGGGGCAGCGGGCAAGACCGGTACCGCCCAGACCGGGCAGTTCACGGCCGAAGGGAAAGAGCGCAAGAACCTGTGGTTCGCGGGGTTTTACCCGGCCGAGGATCCGCAATACACCATCGTGGTCTTGCAGGACGGACAGACGCAGGCGGCGGTCTCCAGCGCGGCGGTGTTTGCACAGCTGTGCACGGCACTGCACTGGTTGGGATAAATGCGGAATTGTGCTTGCTTTTTTGCAGATGGTATGATACTATATAGTCGTATTTTTGCGTGGTTTTCCCATTCAATTTGAATAAAGGAGCGTTTCAATCCATGTCTGTTATCGAAATCGTTGGCGGCGCGATCCTGCTGGTCGCTTCGCTGGTCATCGTGTTCCTCACCCTCATGCAGCACACCCACGGCCAGGGCCTTTCCGGCGCCATCAACGGCAGTGCAGGCGGTGCCAACAACGCACGCCTGACCCCGGCTGACCAGATGTTGGCCAAGGTGACCCGCATTGCCGGTGTCGTCTTTTTCGTGGTGGCAATTCTGGCTTGCCTGTTCACCGGCCGTCTGGCAGGTTGATGCACCCCATGCAGCCCCGTGCTCTGACGGGGCTGCTTTTCTGTATAAAACCGACATAGTTGAGTGAAAAAAGTGCGGGCAGCTGTCTTTTCGGGCTGCCGCAGCAGGGTGGGCAGCAATGCCCGGAACTGGCAGGGCTGCAGCTCGACGGAGGCCGCAGCCAGGAAGAGCAAGGAGAAAAATATTATGGCAATGCGCGATAAAATTGAGCACGCGATCCAGAATCAGCCGTGCACCGTGAAGGACCTCAAGTCAAAGTTCGGCGGGGACCGTGGCTCGGACCGCAAGGTGATGGAGGCCGTGGACCAGCTGGTGCACGAGGCTGTGATCTGCCAGCGGCAGGGCGTTTTCTTTACGGTGCGTTCCGGCCGCGCCGACAAGGCCCTGCTGTGCAAGGTGGTCAAGCTGGGCAAGAACTTTGCTTTTGTCATGCTGGAGGACGGCACCAGTGATATCTTCATCCCGGGCCGCTTCACCCGCGGCGCCATGCCCGGTGACAAGGTGCTGGTGGAAAAGTTTGAGCATCCCCGTGTGGAGGGCAGCGACGAGGGCGAGATCCTGGCCGTGCTGGAAGAAAAGAACGATCTGGTGGGCACCGTCCGCCGTGTGGAGGGCATGCTGAAGTTCGTGCCCGATGACTGCCCCGCCATCTCCATGCGGATGATGCGCGACTGCGAGGGCGGTGCCAAGGACGGCGACAAAGTGGCTGTGGAGATCCTGCAGCGCGGCAACCGGCAGGAAGATCACCGCGTGGGCGTGGCCATGCGCTTTGGCAGCTCCGACGAGGCCAAGCGCTGCGCCAAGGCTCTGCTCTATGCGCAGGACATCCGCAGCCGTTTCCCGGATAAGGTCCGCGAAGAGGCCAAGAAGCTGGAAAACGCCGAGGTGACCGAGGCCGACTGTGAGGGCCGCATGGATCTGCGCGCTCTGCCCATCTTCACCATCGACAGCGCTGAGACCAAGGACATCGACGACGCCATCAGCCTGACCAAGACGCCGGAGGGCGGCTTTGAGCTGGGCGTGCATATTGCGGATGTGTCTCACTACGTCAAGCCCGGCAGTGAGCTGGACAACGAAGCCTTTCACCGTGCCACCAGCGTGTACTATGCCGACCAGGTGGTGCCCATGCTGCCCAAGCAGCTGTCCAACGGCATCTGCAGCCTCAACGAGGGCGTGCTGCGCCTGGCGTTCTCCTGCCTGATGCGTCTGGACAAGGACGGCAACCTGACCGACTACCGCTTTGTCAAGTCGGTCATCCGCAGCCGTGTCAAGGGCGTGTACTCCGAGATCAACGCCCTGCTGGCCGGCAGTGCCGACGACGAGCTCAAGGGCAAGTACCACGAGGTTCTGGCTCAGCTGCCCGCCATGAAGGAGCTGTACGGCCACCGTGCCCGCCTGCGCAAGGAGCGCGGATGCATGGACATCGAGAGCGGTGAAGTCAAGCTGATCCTCGACGAGAATGGCCACTGCATCGACGTGAAAAAACGCACCTCCGGCGAGAGCGAAGCCATGATCGAGGAGTTCATGTTGCTGGCCAACCAGTGCGCTGCCCACTTTGCCCGGGTCAAGCAGATCCCCTTTGTGTACCGCGTGCACGAGGAGCCCAACGCCGAAAAGCTGGAGCGTCTGCATGCTCTGCTGCAGGCCTGCGGCATCAACGACCACTTTGCCAAGGAGGTGCCCACCCCCAAGGAGCTGAGCGCCATTCTGGAGGGTGTGCGCGGCGGCCCGTATGAGCAGATCATCAACACCGGTATGCTGCGCTGCATGTCCAAGGCTCTGTACGAGGAAAAGCCCAAGGGGCACTACGGTCTGGTGCTGCAGGACTATGCCCACTTTACCAGCCCCATCCGCCGCTATCCGGACCTGGCCATCCACCGCATCATGACCGCGCAGCTCAAGGGCACCGACAAGGACACCATGATCCTGCGCTACACCGATTTTGCGGAGCGGGCCAGCAAGCAGGCCAGCGAGCGCGAAGTCATCGCCATGCAGATCGAGCGCAAGGCCGAGGACTGCTACAAGGCCGAGTATGCCCGCCGCCATCTGGGCGAGAGCTACGAGGGCCGCATTTCCGGCGTGACCCAGCGCGGCCTGTTCATTGAACTGGAGAACGGCGTGGAGGGCTTTGTACCGGCTTCCAGCCTGACCCCCTCCGGCACGATGCTCACCGAGGGCGTGCGCCTGTCCGACCCCGTCTCCGGCAGGAACTGGAGCCTGGGCGATACCATGATGATCACCATCGTGCGTTCCGACGTCAATCTGGGAAAGATTGACTTTGAGGTGGCCCAGCCCACCGCAAAATAAAACAAACGCCTGCAAAAGCGGAATGACAGCGGTCATTCCGCTTTTTTTGTCACAATTTGTACGCATTTCCAACAAAACGGGACAGTTGTCTAAATTTTATACATGGGGCAGAGTTTGTTTGTTGTTCTGCGGGCCAAGGCAGGGTATACTGTTGCCATAGAGAGCAGCATTGAACTGCTGTAAGAAAGAAAAACAGCGAAGCAAGGAGGCTTTTCCATGTACTATTCCAGTGGCAACTACGAAGCATTTGCACGTCCCAAAAAGCCGGAGGGCGTTGATCATAAATCCGCATATATCGTCGGTTCCGGCCTGGCAGCCCTGACCGCAGCCTGCTATCTGGTGCGTGACGGCCAGATGAAGGGCGAGCATGTCCATGTGTTCGAGAAAGAGGCCCTGCCCGGCGGTGCCTGCGACGGCTACAAGTACAGCATCGGCTACGTCATGCGCGGCGGCCGTGAGATGGACAACCATTTTGAGGTCATGTGGGACCTGCTGCACTCCATCCCTTCGCTGGAGACCGAGGGTGCCAGCGTGCTGGATGAGTATTACTGGCTGAACAAGGAGGACCCCAACTTCTCCCTTTGCCGTGCTACCGTGGAGCAGGGCAAGGACGCCCACACCGACGGCAAGTTCGGCCTGTCCGACAAGGGCGCTATGGAGATCATGAAGCTGTTCTTCACCCCGGACGAGCAGTTGCAGGACAAGAAGATCACCGACTTCTTTGACGATGAGGTGCTGAATTCCAACTTCTGGCTGTACTGGCGCACCATGTTTGCCTTTGAGAACTGGCACAGTGCACTGGAAATGAAGCTGTATATCAAGCGCTATATCCACCACATCGGCGGCCTGCCGGACTTTACCGCCCTGCGCTTCACCCGCTACAACCAGTATGAGTCCATCATCCTGCCCATGATCGAGTACCTGAAGGGCTTTGGCGTGCAGTTCCACTACGACACCAAGGTCACGGACGTCAAGTTCGACATTCAGGGCAGCCGCAAGATGGCAAGCTCGGTCACCGTGGAGCACGCAGGCGAGGTGTCCAACATCGACCTGACCGAGAACGATCTGCTGTTCATCACCAACGGCGGCTGCGTCGAGAGCTGCACTGTGGGTGCCCAGGACAAGGCAGCCGGTTTCGACCCCACCATCAAGCCGGGCAACGGCTGGGATCTGTGGAAGAAGATCGCCGCACAGGACCCGTCCTTCGGCCACCCCGAAAAGTTCTGCTCGGATCCGGAGCTGTCCAACTGGGAGAGCGCCACCATTACCACCCTGGATGACAAGATCCCGCAGTATATCCAGAAGATCTGCAAGCGCGATCCCTTCAGCGGTCACACCGTCACCGGCGGCATCGTTACGGTCAAGGACTCCAGCTGGCTGCTCAGCTGGACGCTGAACCGTCAGCAGCAGTTCCGCGATCAACCCAAGGATCAGCTGTGTGTCTGGGTCTACGGCCTGTTCAGCGACAAGCCCGGCGATTATGTCAAAAAGCCCATGCGCGACTGCACCGGCAAGGAGATCTGCATGGAGTGGCTGTACCACATCGGCGTGCCCACCGACCAGATCGAAGAGCTGGCAGAGCACAGCGCCAACACCGTGCCGGTGATGATGCCCTATATTGACGCTTTCTTCATGCCCCGTGCCATGGGCGACCGCCCCGATATCGTGCCGGAGGGCGCTGTGAACTTTGCCTTCCTGGGCCAGTTTGCGGAGACCAAGCGCGATACCATTTTCACCACCGAGTACTCCATGCGCACCGGTATGGAGGCCGTGTACACCCTGCTGAACGTGGACCGCGGTGTGCCCGAGGTCTGGGGCAGCACCTACGACGTGCGTGACCTGCTGAATGCAACGGTCAAGCTGCGCGACGGCAAGAAGATCACCGACATGGACCTGCCGCTCATCCCGCGTCTGGCCCTGAAGGAAGCTTTGAAGAAAATCGAGGGCACCGACCTTGAGAAGATCCTCAAGGAATACAACGCCATTTAAGGCCCCCTTTCTCCGGCCTTTTTAAACGGATGGGAACGCCCCTGTATGCTGGGACAGCTGCAGGGGCGTTCTCTTTTTTGTACGGCGATGATGCGCAATGCAAGAAAAACGGCTGATATGTGAAAGAAAATTGGACAAAACGGCATGTTTTGTCTTGCTCTTGGCGCGGTTCTGTGTTATGCTTGAACCAGTCAGGGGCAGGGGAGAGCCTGCCCCATCAAATGCCAGAAAAAGAGGAGGTCGTTTTCCCGTGAAACATCTTATCTCCCGCCGCAATTTCCTGAAGGCCGCCGGTGTCACCACCGCTGCCGCCGCCATGGCCGTCGGGGCCCCGGCTGCGTCTGCCTGCTGGACCGGTGAAAAATCCGAGGTCACCATCCTGTACACCAACGACGTGCACACTTACATCGACAAGCAGGCCCCGGAGCTGACCTATGCGGCCATTGCCGCCCTGAAGCAGAGCTATCAGAACGCAGGCAAAAAGGTCCTGCTGGTGGACGCCGGTGACCATGTGCAGGGCACGGCTTACGGCTCCATGGACCAGGGCGCTTCCATCATTGAGTTGATGAACGCCGCCGGTTACGATGCCGCTACTCCTGGCAACCATGAGTTCGACTACGGCATGGACCGTGCCAAGGAGCTCATGCGGGATGCCGACTTCCCGTACCTGTCCTGCAACTGGGTGGACCTGCGCACCAATCTGCGGGTGCTGCCGGAAATCAAGGTGTTCGTGCGCGGTGGTGTGCGCATTGCCTTTGTGGGCATCACCACGCCCGAGACGTTTACCAAGTCCACCCCGGCCTACTTCATGAACAAGGCCCAGACCAAGTACATCTACGACATCCTGGGCGGCGAGGACGGCCAGAAGCTCTACAGCGCCGTGCAGAAGGCCGTTGACAAGGCGAAGTGCCTGGCCGATGTGGTCATCGGCTTGGGCCACTTGGGCGTGGACCCCTCGTCCTCTCCCTGGACCAGCGAGGAGGTCATTGCCCACACCACTGGTTTTGATGCCTTCATCGACGGCCACTCCCACACGGTGATGGAGAATAAGCAGGTGGCGGACGCTTCCGGCAGACTGGTCACCCTGACCCAGACCGGCTCCTACTTTGCCAACGTGGGCGAGATGACCATTGCCCCGGACGGCACCATCTCCACCCGGCTGGTGTCCACCTATGACCAGGAGGATCCTGCTGTGGCAGCAGAGCAGGCCGCATGGGTCAGCTCCGTGGACGAGATGCTGGGCGAGAAGATCGCCGTGGCCGATACCAAGTTTTACATCACCGACCCTGCTACCGGCAAACGCCGCATCCGCTCCGGCGAGACCAACCTGGGCGACTTTGTGGCCGACGGCATCTACACCTACTTCAATGAGGTGGAGCAGCTGCACTGTGACATCGCCATCATGAACGGTGGCGGCATCCGCTCGGACGAGGACGCCGGGTACTGGACCTTCAAGACCTGCAAGCAGGTCAGCCCCTTTGGCAACGTGGCCTGCCTGATGTCGGTGACCGGCAAGCAGATCCAGGACGCACTGGAGTTTGCAGCCCGCTTTGCCGGTGCAGAGGGCAAGGAGAACGGCGGCTTCCTGCAGGTGGCCGGTGCGACCTATGAGATCCACACCGACATCCCCAACACCGTGCAGACCGACGACAAGAACGTCTGGATCGGCAGTGCTACCGGCACGCCTCGTGTGCAGAACGTGAAGATCTACGACCGCGCGAACGGTACTTATGTGCCGCTGGACGAGAACAAGACCTACGCGCTGGCCGGTATGAACTACACCCTGCGCAATCTGGGCGATGGCTTTGCCATGTTTGACGGTGCTGAGCTCATCAAGGACTATGTGTCGGAAGATTACCTTGTCATGTCCACCTACGCCATGACCTTTGGCGGTGTGGACGCAGAGGGTCTGCCGCACCTTTCCAGCGCCAACAGTGTGCTGGCAGAGTACTCCGGCTACCTGCTGGACTACGAGAATCCCTACGGTGCAGGCCGCATCAGCATCCTGTAAGATGATTCAGCCTGCTGGCTGACAAACGAAAAAAGCACCCGCACTGCATCTCCCAAGAAAAGGGAATGCGGTGCGGGTGTTTGATTTGCCCAAAGACCTTTGGTACAGTGCGGTGGTACAGTGCGGTGTGTTCACTGCGTGAAATCGGCAGAAAACAAAACAGAAAAGCCACCCGATTGTTCATCGGATGGCTTTGTTCTGGTTGGGGATGAGAGAATCGAACTCCCACAAGTAGAGTCAGAGTCTACCGCACTACCACTATGCAAATCCCCATCATTTGGTTCGTGTTTTGCGGTGTGAGCCGCTCAACGTGTGCTATTATACCCGCAAATGCGGTGCTTGTCAAGCCTGTTTTTGAAAAAAAGTTGCACTTTTTTGGTAACTAACGCAGCAGCGCGGAAGTTTTTTGACTTGCATCTTTGAGAAAAGCGTTTTAGAGATACTTCAAAAAGTATATCAAATGAGGATTGACATGGATTACAGGGGGAGGTATATTATTTTGTAGTGTGCGTACCCAAAACGAACATATCATGGGGTAATCAAAAAAGGATGGTGTCACAATGCAAACTGCGGAACTCAAAGAGTATCTTGGCATGTGCGTAGACCTGGAAAAACAGGTCTATACACAAGATCGGATGGTTGCAACGCTGAAAAACAGCATTTCTTCCATGAACGGGGAAAAGACTGTTTATCAGGTGCCGGAAGAAGAAATAAACGATCAGACTTGGGGAAAATGGTTCCTACATAGTCTGCCGTTTATTGTTATAGTTGCTATTGCTATTTATGCTGGCATTTATGTTATGGAGCGCGGTGGCCCCTTTATGGGTCTGATGATGTGGGGCGGAGGAGCCGTATTTGCATGGCTTGATACCGTGTTTGTGCGGTTCCCGCCATCTGCAGAAGAAAAAATGCAAGCTAAAAAAGAGTATGATGACGCGCTGGTAGAGTATTGCAAGGCAACCGACGAAGAAGAAAAACGCGTTGCCCGGCAGCTCCGGAAGCGTGCATTGCTTCAGAGCCAGCTTAAGTCTTTGCAGGCAGCAAACCGCCAGACGAAGGAAAATTTGCAGAAACTTTATAACTATAATATTATCCATCCGAAATACCGTGGTCTGATCCCGGTGTGTTCTCTGTACGGCTACTTTGATACCGGTGTGTGCACCCAGCTGGAGGGCCACGAGGGTGCATATAACAAATACGATACCGAGAGCCGTCTGGATTACATCATCTGCCAGTTGGATGAAGTCATCCGCCATCTGGAAGATATCAAGAATAATCAATATCAACTGTATGCGGCAATCAAGGAGTCCAACAGGAAGTACGATAAGCTGATTCAAAACACCCAGAATGTCATGAATCAACTGAACGGCATCCAGGCCCAGGGGGCAGAGCTGAACTCCCGCATTGCACAGCTGCAGACCACCTCCGACCTGACCCTTTACGAAAACGCCTGCAGCCATCAGGAACTTTCCTATCTGCACCGCATGGCAGAGTGGGGCTACTGAGCCACCGCCGACCCATAAAACAAGCCGCCCATGGGGGGACAAAACGTCCTGCCCGTGGGCGGCTCTCTTTTTATTTATTCTGCTGCACGTTCCCAGAAATCCTTCAATGCTGTTTCCAGTGCATCGGCGCTCTGCAGATATTGCAGATGCCGCCAGTGGGGCGGGAACAGCCGCTGATACTCCGGCTTTGCAAAGCGGTCATCCAACAGCAGCACCACGCCCTTGTCCTCCGGGGTGCGGATGACCCGTCCGGCGGCCTGCAGGACCTTGTTCATGCCGGGATAGCGGTAGGCGTAATCGAACCCGGCCCCGTTCTGGGCGTCGTAGTAGCGGCGCAGCATCTCCTGCCGGGGGTTCACCTGCGGCAGACCCACGCCCACGATGGCACAGCCGATGAGCCGGTCGCCAGCAAGGTCTACGCCCTCGCCAAAGATGCCGCCCATGACTGCAAAGCCCAGCAGGGTATGGGCAGGGTCTGGCTCAAATCGTGCCAGAAAAGCGGCGCGGGCGGCGTCATCCAACCCGCTTTCCTGCACAAGGGTGGAAATACCCGGATAGCGGGCGGAAAAATCTTCCTGCACCTGCCGCAGATAGGCGTAACTGGGAAAGAATGCCAGATAGTTGCCCACCCGGCTCTGCGCCAGCCGGGCCAGTGCATCCGACACGCTCTGTAGGCTGCGCTCCCGGTCACGGTAGCGGGTGGAGATGCCTGGCAGGCAGAACAGCCCCAGGTTCCCGGCGGGAAACGGGCTTTCCAGCGCCACAGCCCGGGCGTCGGCACAGCCCAGCACGCTGCGGTAATAGGCGGGAGGGGTGAGGGTGGCGCTGAACAGCGTGGCACTGCGCCCGGTGGAAAGGCTGGCATCCACAAAGGGGGCCGGGTCCAGACAGAGCAGCTGCAATTCCAGCTCGCTGCCGCGGGCGGTGAGCTGGGTCACAAAGTGGCTGTCGTACCGTTCGGCAGCCCGCACCAGATCCTGTACCGCAAAATAAAGCTCCAGCATCTGCGGGTGGGCGTCGGCTTCCGGGTTGTCTTCCAGCCAGGCCTGCAAAGGGGCCTGCACCGCCCGCAGGGGTGTCAGCAGTGCGGCGGGCAGCTCCTGCAAAAACACCGTGCCGTCCTGCGCATACAACGGCTCCGGCAGGGCAAACGCCGGGGCATCCGGTTCCGGCAGAAGGCTAGTCTGGGCCGGTTCGCCGGGGGCGTCCTCCGCGTGCCTGCGGGGTGCCAGACGCACACAGGCCTGCCGCGCCTCCCGCATGGCCTTGTCGGCCTTGGTCAGGGCGGTTTTCAGGGCACTTTTGCCCTTGCCAAGCGTGCGTTTTGCGTCGGTCAGGCTGCTCTTGCAGAAGCGGGCCGAGTACATGGCGCGGGCGCGATCGGGCAGATTGTGTGCCTCGTCGATCAGGAACAGCCAGTCGCCGGAGGTGTCGAAGAAACGCTTCAGGTGCACCACCGGGTCAAACAAATAGTTGTAGTCCCCGATTACAACATCGCACCATTCGCTCAGGTCCAGCCCCAGCTCAAAGGGGCACACGGTGAACTGTCGGGCGGTGTCGGCCAGTGCGGCACGGCTGAATTGGCCGCTGCCGTCCAGCAGTGCGGCCAGCGCATTCTTGATGCGGTCGTAGTAGCCGTTTGCATAGGGGCACACCTCCGGCAGGCAGGCCGGATGGCCCTCGGCGTCCGGGTGCAGGCAGGCTTTTTCCTTGGCGGTCAGGGTCACACTGCGCAGGGCAAGGTCGGGCTGTACGGCCCGCAGGCGGGCAATGGCGTCCTCGGCGGCGGCCTGTGTGGTGTTGCGGGCGGTGAGGTAAAACAGCTTCTCCCCGCAGCCGCTCCCCATGGCTTTCAGGGCAGGGAAGAGCGCACTCATGGTCTTGCCGATGCCGGTGGGGGCTTGACAGAACAGCCGTGTGCCTTTTTTGGAGGGGGCGGCGGTGCAGGCCCGCCAGACCTCGCCCGCCAGTGCCCGCTGCCCGGGGCGGTAGGCTTCAAACGGGAACCGCATGGCGGTCAGGCTGCCGCTGCGGGTTTCCTGCCATGCAAGCTGACGCTGTGCCCAGGGCAGATACCGGTGCAGGAGTTTGTGCAGGAATTGCTCCAGCTCCTGCCGGGAAAAGTGCCGTACAAAGCGGAGGATCCGGTCGGTGTCGATCTGATAATAGGTCAGCCGCACATCCACGGCGGGCAGGCTTTCCTGTGCGCTGTAGATGGCTCCGTACACCATGCCCTGCGCCCAGTGGCAGGGGTTCATGTCCTCGCAGATCTCTTCCTCGGGCACCGCGGTGGTCTTGATCTCGTCAATGGTCACAACGCCGGTTTCATTGGTAAAAATGCCGTCGGCCCGGCCCTCCAGCGTAAAGCGTATGCCGTCGACCGTATAATCGGCGCAGAGGGGTACCTCGGCGGCGTAACCCTCCCCGGCGGCCTTCTGCAGCCTGCGGTGGATGCGGGCACCCTCCAGTGCACGGTCAAAACCGGCAAACCGGCTGTCGATGCTGCCGCTGCGCAGCAGAAACTCCACCAGCTGCCGGATGGGCAGACGGATGTCGGACATGATTTCACTTCCCTTATCATAAAGAACTCAGCAGTCGGGTGACGGCGCTTCCAGCCCGAACAGCTCCGCGCACCGGGCGGCAGCTTCGTCCACCTGGGCGAAGTCCACGGTGGTACGGTAATAAGTCTCCAGTTCGTCGTGGCAGCTCTTGGCCTGTGCCATCAGGGCGGTGGCCTGCTCCAGCAGTTCGGCGGCCGCCCGCTCGTTGAACCGCAGCCGGGCGCGGTAGCCCGCCAGATTTTCCCGGTCAAGGAACCGGGTGCACCGCACGGCCTGCATGCCGGGCAGCTGCACCGGGTGCCACCGGTTGTCGGTGAGGAAGGCCAGCCGCAGCTCCGGGATCAGGATGTGGTCGATCTTATCCTCCGGGTGCATGGCACAGGGGCAGGTGATGATGTGATAGCCCCGGGCCAGTGCCTCGGCACGGATCAGCTCCAGCAGCAGGCGCGACACGGCACCATATTCGTCCCGGAACACGATGAACCGGTCAGCCAGCGCCTGCGCGGTGTGCTGGTAGAACACCTCACCCTTTGGGGTCACGGCCGAGAGCAGCCGCAGCTCTTCGCGGGCGGTGTTCTCGGTGCGGGGCAGCAGCCGGGTACACAATCGCTTGACGTAGCGGCGCACTTTTTCAAAGTTGGCACTGCAGGCCTCGGCCCGGCGGCTGTCCAGCAGCAGGCTCCCGGCAGAAGCGACATACCGCGCAGCCCGCGCCCGCAGCGCAGCGTTGCGGGCAAACAGCGCCTTGACCTCTTCAGCATGGGGGCGCAATGCGTCGGCCTGAATGGTATGGTACAGGCTCAGCACTACCTCGTCGGCACCGGGCGCATCTGGCTCTATGGTGTGGGGCGCGGTGGCATCTACGATGGCCCGGCGCTGCCGAACAAAGATCACGCCGTCAAAGCTGTCAGGGTCGCTGGCGCAGTGGATGCACTCCACCGGTTCACCCTGCTGGATGGCCCGGCGGGCCAGCTGCTTCATCAGGGTGGACTTGCCGCAGCCCGGCCCGCTTTTGATCAGCACCATCTGCATGCCGGGCTCCCGGCGCAGCGGCTCAAAATAGCCCTTGAACCCGGCGGGGGTGGTGGCCCCCAGAAAGAAATCGATCCGGTCAAACGAAACACGCTGCATAAAAAACACCTCGCTTTTGCTTTAGAGTATGCAAAAAAGAGGCGTGGGGTGAATGAAAATGAAACCCTCTCAGTCATTGCTGCGCGATGCCAGCTCTCCCGAAGAGCGAGCTTTTCGCCATCTGGCTGTTACGCTGCCAAAACCTCCCCCCTTCGGGGGAGGTGGATGCGAACGAAGTGAGCAGACGGAGAGGATGATTCATTCATAGGTATGCTCACACACTTCGTGGATCTTGTCCCGCAGAGCCACAAAGTCGGCAAAGGCATTGGGCTTGTTCTGCGGGCCGCGCAGCAGGGCGGCCGGGTGGAAGGTGCCCATGAACAGGATGCCGTTCTTCTCCATGAACTGCCCGTGCTCCTTGGTCACCGAAAAGTCGGAACGGATCATCCGCTGGGCGGCGATGCGGCCCAGGCACACCACAATCTTGGGCCGCAGCAGGCGGAACTGCTCCCGCAGCCAGGGCATGCAGGCCTCGCTCTCGGCGGGCAGAGGGTCACGGTTCTGGGGCGGGCGGCACTTGACGATGTTGGCAATGTAGCAGTTCTTTTCCCGGTCCAGGTCGATGGCAAACAGATACTTGTCCAGCAGCTGACCGCTGCGGCCCACAAAGGGCAGGCCCTGCTCGTCCTCGCTCTGGCCGGGGCCCTCGCCCACAAACAGCACTTCGGCGTCCGGCACGCCCTGCCCGAACACCACATTCGTGCGGGTCTTGCACAGCTCACAGCGGCTGCAGGCAAGGCAGTCGGCTTTCAGCGTTTCCCAATCCATGGCGGTTCGATCTCCTTCTGAAACAGTATGATATTTTATTCACAATTCGAAACCTGTTTTCTCTTAAATATTAGCACAAAAACACAATTTTGTCTTGAACTTTTTGCCCGGTGTGTTAGAATAAAGAAGAAAGGCATCCTTGTGTCCAACAGACGCGGGGTGTGAATTTTGGAAAGTAAATTCGGAGGTAATCACAATGGCTGATATGTTTGCACCGCTGGTAGCACAGCTGAAGGCAAATCCCAAGACGATCGTTTTCACCGAGGGCAATGACCCCCGCATCCTGGAGGCAGCAAGCAAGCTGCTGGCCGAGGGCGTGCTGAAGGTCGTCATGGTGGGCAACGAGGCAGAGTGCAAGGCTGCTGCCGCCGCCGGTAACTTTGATATTTCCGCTGCTGAGATCATTGACCCCGAGAACTACGCCGGTTTTGACGAGATGGTCAACACCATGGTGGAGCTGCGCAAGGGCAAGCAGACCGCTGAGGAGTGCACCGCTCTGCTGAAGAAGTCCAACTACTTCGGCACCATGCTGGTCAAGATGGGCAAGGCTGACTGCCTGCTGGGCGGCGCTACCTACTCCACCGCGGACACCATCCGTCCCGCTCTGCAGCTGGTCAAGACCAAGAAGGGCGCACATCTGGTG
>UMCM01010589.1_pt1 | contig 14929 bp, 10 predicted proteins | sample 1964231 | NCBI WGS metagenome assembly UMCM01 (sample SAMEA4835968, study PRJEB28245) | human gut metagenome | biome: gut microbiome; material: fecal sample | place: Denmark | collected 2008
GGGCAGGATATGCATTCTCAAAAGACTATTCTACTCCGCGCGGGCACATGCATGCTATCGAAGATATCACCGCATCACTTCGTACCGGTTCGCCCGCCGGTCCGCACGATGGACCTCAGCCGTCTACCTGTTGGACCTGTAAGAGCCCGGATGTCCCTCGCATGATGGAAGCATTGGGAGTAGATTCTTTCTATAATAATAAATGGGCTGCTTTTGGTGATGAAATCGTGAACCCGATTGGTTGTTCCGACTGTCACGATCCTGAGACAATGAATCTTCATATCAGCCGTCCGGCATTGATCGAAGCCTTCCAACGTCAGGGAAGGGATATCACTAAAGCTACTCCACAGGAAATGCGTTCATTGGTTTGTGCGCAGTGCCACGTAGAATATTACTTCAAGGGTGATGGCAAATATTTGACTTTCCCGTGGGATAAAGGTTTCACTGTGGAAGATATGGAAGCATATTATGATGAAGCTGGTTTCTATGATTATATTCATAAGCTGAGCCGCACTCCGATTCTGAAAGCGCAGCATCCTGATTATGAAATAGCACAGATGGGCATTCATGGTCAAAGAGGTGTTTCTTGTGCCGACTGTCACATGCCTTATAAGAGTGAGGGTGGCGTGAAGTTCAGTGACCATCATATTCAGAGTCCGTTGGCAATGATTGACCGTACTTGTCAAACTTGCCACCGTGAGAGTGAAGAAACCTTACGTAATAATGTTTACGAACGTCAGCGCAAAGCAAATGAAATCCGTAACCGTCTGGAACAGGAACTGGCGAAAGCGCATATCGAAGCAAAATTTGCTTGGGATAAGGGAGCTACGGAAGATCAGATGAAAGATGTACTTGCATTGATTCGTCAGGCACAATGGCGTTGGGATTTCGGTGTGGCATCTCATGGAGGTTCTTTTCATGCACCGCAGGAGATTCAGCGGATTCTTTCCCACGGTCTGGACCGCGCTATGCAGGCTCGTCTGGCTGTATCTAAGGTTTTAGCAAAACATGGATATACGGAAGACGTTCCGATGCCGGATATTTCGACAAAGGCAAAAGCACAGGAATATATCGGTCTTGATATGGACGCTGAAAGGGCGGCTAAGGAGAAATTCCTGAAAACGACTGTTCCGGCATGGTTGGAGAAAGCAAAGGCTAACGGACGTCTGGCACAAAAATAAAAAAGGTGATATATGTGGAGCAAACCGTGGAGTTATAAAGAAGGACTGGTGATTGGTGCAGGATTGCTGGTGATAGGTGCTTTGCTGCAAATGTCAGTGGGAACTATCAATTGGAGTCTGTTTGCTTGTCCGGTTAATGTAATTGTGTTGGTGGTTTACCTCATTGCCTTGATAGCCATGCACCTCCTTCGTAAACGTATCTATCTGTTTGGATGGTTGAGCCATTATTCTGCCGCTGTTTCTTCCTTGGTATGGGTAGTCGGTATGACAGTGATAATGGGACTAATCCGGCAGGCTCCTTCCGGCCATGCTTCGAATGATATGCTGGGATTTTCACAAATGATTTCGTCCTGGCCTTTTGTCTTGCTTTACTTCTGGATGGTTACAGCATTGGGATTAACGATACTTCGTGCCGGTTTCCCTTTCAGAATTGGCAGACTTTCGTTTCTTCTCAATCATACCGGATTGTTTGTCGCATTGATTACGGCTACTTTGGGAAATGCCGATATGCAACGGTTGAAGATGACCACCCGGATGGGAAATGCAGAATGGCGGGCTACGGATGATAAAGGGAAGTTAATAGAACTTCCGCTGGCTATCGAACTGAAAGATTTCACGATTGACGAATATCCTCCGAAACTGATGTTGATTGATAATGAAACCGGTGGAGTACTTCCCGCAAAGTCTCCTGTGCATTTATTGCTTGAGGAAGGAGTTTCCGATGGTCATTTGCTCGATTGGGAACTGTCTGTCGAACAGTCTATTCCAATGGCTGCTTCCGTGACTACTGAAGACACACTGAAGTTTACGGATTTTCATTCGATGGGAGCAACATATGCAGTATATCTGAAAGCTGTCAACCGGAAAAATCAACAGACGAAGGAAGGCTGGGTGAGTTGTGGGAGTTTTCTCTTTCCTTATAAGGCATTGCGTCTTGACTCTTTGACGAGTCTGGTGATGCCGGAACGGGAACCGCAGCGCTTTGCGTCGGAAGTAAAAGTCTATACACAGGAAGGAACGATAACAGAAGGTACGATTGAAGTGAACTGTCCGATGGAGATAGAAGGATGGAAAATCTATCAACTTAGTTATGATGAGTCGAAAGGGCGATGGAGTGATATCAGTGTCTTTGAACTGGTTCGTGACCCATGGTTACCTGTTGTTTATGCGGGAATTATCATGATGATGCTCGGAGCTGTCTGTTTGTTTGTCAATGCACAAAAGAGAAAAGGGGAGGATAAGGAATGAGCTGGGAACATTTTATACTGTTTGCGATAGCCGCATTGATTTGCTGGGGCTTGGGAGCTTTTACTGCATGGAAAGGCAAGAAGCCGGCATGGACTTATGGTTTTACTTTGTTGGGACTGGCTATCTTCTTCAGTTTTATACTTGGCATGTGGATTTCGTTGGAACGTCCTCCGATGCGGACGATGGGAGAGACGCGGTTATGGTATTCCTTCTTTCTTCCGTTGGCAGGATTGATAACGTACGTGCGTTGGAAATATAAATGGATTCTTAGTTTCAGTTGTATTCTCTCTTTGGTATTTATTTGCATCAATCTTTTTAAACCGGAGATTCACAATAAAACATTGATGCCTGCATTGCAGAGCCCGTGGTTTGCTCCTCACGTCATTGTGTATATGTTTGCTTATGCGATGCTGGGAGCTGCGGTGGTAATGGCTGTTTATCTGCTTTGGCTCAAAAAGAAAGAGATTGAACGGAAAGAGATGGATTTATGTGATAACCTCACTTATGTAGGTTTGGCGTTTATGACATTGGGAATGCTGACAGGGGCTATTTGGGCGAAAGAGGCTTGGGGACATTACTGGGCCTGGGACCCCAAAGAAACATGGGCGGCAGCTACCTGGTTCTCTTATCTGGTGTATATCCATTTCAGATTGGGCAGACCGTTGAAGAGTCGTCCGGCATTAATCATTCTGTTAGTATCATTTGTTTTATTACAAATGTGCTGGTATGGAATCAATTATCTTCCATCAGCACAGGGAGTTAGTGTACATACTTATAACTTAAATTGAAATATCAATGAAAACATTTTATTGGTCACTCGTTCTTATGCTATTGCCAAGCATGGCATACACACAAACTACAGAGAAAGAAAACGAATTTTCGATGTCTATGCAAATCAGACCTCGGGCGGAGTATCGGAATGGTGCCTTGTTTCCTCGTCTTGAAGGGCAGGAAGCTGCATCATTTATTAATAACCGTGCCCGGTTGTCGATGGATTACAAACGTTCGGATTTAGAAATAAAGATGTCGGCGCAACATGTCGGAGTCTGGGGACAAGACCCGCAGATTGATAAAAATGGGCGATTTATATTGAATGAGGCATGGGCAAAACTGGATTTTGGAAAAGGTTTCTTCGCTCAGTTAGGTCGTCAGACCTTATCTTATGATGACGAACGAATCTTGGGTGGATTGGATTGGAATGTAGCCGGACGTTATCATGATGCGTTGAAGTTGGGGTATGCCAATAAGAAGAATGAAGTACATGTTATTCTTGCTTTCAATCAGAATGATGAGAAAACGGCAGGTGGTACTTATTATTATTCAGATGCCGCTACAGGTCAGCCTTATAAGAATATGCAGACAGTCTGGTATCACTATAAAGCAGATAATGTTCCTTTCGGAGCTTCTTTGTTGTTTATGAATCTGGGATTGGAGACAGGAGACAAGTCCACGCAAGACTCTCACACCCGTTATTTGCAAACAATGGGAACTTACCTTACTTATAAGAATAGCAGTTGGAATTTCGATGGTGCTTTTTATTATCAGATGGGTAAGAATAAGAATGCTCAGAAAGTTTCAGCCTTCATGGTTAGTGCTACGGCTGCTTATGCGTTCAATAAGACTTGGGGGGCAGTGGTTGGTTTTGATTATCTAAGTGGTGATAAAGGTGGTGGTGACAAATTTAAGGCGTTTGACCCTCTTTATGGTACGCATCATAAGTTTTATGGAGCAATGGACTATTTTTATGCTTCTGCTTTCAAATATGGAGCTCCCGGATTGATAGACGGTCGTCTTGGCATTCGTTTACGTCCCTCTTCTAAAGTGGATATGGAACTCAATTATCACTATTTTGCTACGGCTGCCGATATGGACATTAATGAGGATTTGAAGATGGTATTAGGTTCGGAAGTCGATTACCAGATCAATTGGACAATAATGAAAGATGTGAAACTTTCTGCAGGATACTCTTTTATGCTCGGTACGAAGATGATGGATTTTGTGAAAGGGGGCAATCATAATAGTTGGCAAGATTGGGGATGGGTATCTATAAATATCAATCCGAAAGTATTTTTTGCAAAATGGTAATTGAAAGTTAGTCAGGGTTCTGATTAAACCATTGGTAGAAATAAGGAAGTGGCACCGCATTGAAGTTGAGGCTGTGTCACTTTCTTTTTATTATAAGTATTTCTCCAGAGCCATTTTATTCAGAATCTCGATTTTTTTTCCTTCCATTGTGATAAGTCCTTCCTTGATTATTTTATTAATTTCTTTAGATAAAGCAGGACGTGACACATTCAGATATTCGGCAAGTTGAGATTGAGTATGCATGATTTCCACTGTCAGAGAGTCTGTCTTTTTGTGCTCGAATAAGTAAACAATAAACCTTTCACGTACAGTCTTGCGTGACAGAGGCTTCAGACGTGACACGGTGCATATATTACAATTTCCAGCGATACAAAGAAAGTTGTGTAATACCTGAGGGTCCTGACTGATGACTTTAAAAGTGGAATCTTTGGTTGCCATAAGTACTACACTGTCTTCCAAAGCTGTGAAAGTAGCAGGTAAAGTATTGTTAGAACTGAAAAGGTGGGGAGTGGCAAAGGTACGAGGTGCAATGATATACTCAATCATCACTTCATTTCCTAGTCCGTCAATGATATCAGTACGTAGTTTTCCTTCCAATAACACATATAGTTTGTTACAAGGTGTGCCTTGTGTAACAACTATTTCTTTTTTATCCGCTGCATAGATGACGAATTCCAGTTTATCTAACAGAGATTCCTTAATGTTCAGAGGTAAATCCCGAAATAAAGGGATTTGAAATAGCTTTTCTTTATGTGAGTTGGTCAGCTGTATTTTTTTCATTGTACTATGTTGTTCGTATCATGGACAAAGATATAAATTATAAATTAGTAGAAAAAAAATACGGGAAGTATTGTTTGTAAGGTGGATAAGATAATGAAGAAAGTAAAATCAGTAATTAGGGTACATATCTCTGTAATTTATCTACATTCATTATATTATTATTTGTCTATTTTTGCAGAGTTAAAAAACTGACTAATAAAATACTAAAGATAAAAGTAATAAAGTTATGTCTAAAAAAGTTCTGATTATTTCGTCCAGTCCGCGAAAGGGCGGTAATTCTGATTTGCTTTGTGACGGATTTGAGAAAGGCGCCCTCGAAGCTGGTAATGAAGTGGAAAAGATTTTTCTGAAAGACAAAACGGTTCATCCTTGTACGGGATGCAGTGTTTGTAGTATGTATGGTAAGCCATGTCCGCAGAAGGATGATGCAGCCGAAATTGTAGAGAAAATGATTGTGGCTGATGTCATTGTAATGGCAACTCCGGTTTATTTCTATACGATGTGCGGACAGATGAAGATTATGATTGACCGCTGCTGTGCACGTTATACAGAAATTACGAATAAGGAGTTCTATTTTATTATTGCAGCAGCAGAGAATGATAAGTCGATGATGGAACGTACTATTGATGGTTTTCGCGGTTTCCTTGATTGTCTGGAGAATCCACAGGAGAAAGGAGTGATCTATGGAATAGGTGCATGGAAGGTGGGAGAAATAAAAGATACTCCCTATCTACAGGAAGCTTATGAAATGGGGAAATTGGTGTAAACGTTAGTTTTAGATACGTATTTTCTGTATCATATAACAGACTTTCGGGATGGTGTCACTATACTGATCATATAGTGACGCTATACCTGTAGGATAGTGACACTATAGTAATGGGATAGCGACACTATCTTTTTGATATATATTTGTATAAAAAAATCAGTTTAATTACCCTGATTATAATAATCTTCTTTCGTTCGATTCCAGCTCCAATAATGTCTTTTTGGCTGTAAGACCACCTGCATATCCGGTCAATTTATGGTCACTGCCGATCACTCTGTGACAAGGAATAAGTATTGAAATCGAATTTGCTCCATTAGAAGAGGCTACTGCACGGATAGCTTTCGGATTGTTCAGCCTTTGTGATAATTGAGTATACGATATCGTTGTTCCATAGGGGATATTTTGCAGTTCATTCCACACACTTTTCTGAAATTCCGTCCCGACAAGAAGCAGAGGAACATCGAATGCTATTCTTTGGCGGGAAAAATATTCATCTAACTGGCTAATCGTTTTTGCGATTACTTCAGAGTTTTCTGTTACATATTGAGCGTTTAGGGCTTTTTGTATCCGTTTGTCAATTGCAGCTCTGCGTTTTTCACTCACCACCCAGTCACACATACAGAGTTTGTCTTCAAAAGAACCGAGTATCAATTTCCCGCATGGAGATTGATAGTACTGTATCTGAACTGCTTTTGCTTTACCTTTTTCTTCTTTCTCCATTTTAATTCTTTATTTGAAGGGTTAAATATGGATGTAAAAGTAATTATTTACATTCAAACTACAAAATGAATCATTCGGCAGTGAAAGCCTGAAACAATAGATTTTACCCCTACAATGGATTTAAATCGGTTGATTGCTTGTTCTGCCATAGAATTATTCTAATTTTGTAGCAGAACTTTTTATTTCGTATTATTTGATTAATAACCAAGCTACATGAACTATAAAATAACGACTCTTGTAGAAAATTGTGTCTATGGACGTAAATTGCAGGCAGAACATGGGCTTTCACTCTATATTGAGACTCCGGAAAATAGATTACTTTTTGATACGGGAGCTTCCGATTTATTTATCCGTAATGCCCGTTTATTACATATTGATCTGCAAAAGGTGGATTATCTGGTATTATCTCATGGTCACAGTGACCATACAGGCGGATTGCGTTATTTTATGGAATTGAATACGAAAGCGACAGTTGCCTGCAAACGCGAAGTGTTTTTACCTAAGTTTAAAGATGAACGTGAAAATGGAATAAAGCATACCCATTCGTTTGATCTTTCCCGATTCCATTTTATTGATGATTTGACTGAGCTGGTTCCCGGAGTATTTCTTTTCCCTTCTGTGGATATTATAGACCGGAGAGATACCCATTTTGAACGGTTTTGGATTCAGAAAGAAGAAGGTTCTAAAGTGCCGGATACTTTTTCTGACGAATTAGCTATGACATTGGTTGCGCCTGAAGGACTTTCTGTTTTAAGTGCTTGTTCTCATCGTGGTATTACCAATATATTGCGGACTGTACGAACCGTATTTCCGGGACTACCCTGCAATTTACTTTTAGGTGGTTTTCATATTCATAAAGCAGAAGAATTTAAATATAAAATTATTGCTGATTATCTGCATGAATATTTACCTCAAAAGATGGGTGTCTGCCATTGTACGGGAGTAGATAAATATGCTTTCTTTTATAAGGAGTTTGGTGATAGAGTATTTTATAATCACACAGGGAACTTGATTCAGACGAATTCTTTGATATAATTATCTAAGATGACTTGACAGAATGTAAAAAATGAACTGGATGAACTTTAAAGACTGCATAGATTCTTATCCCTTTATACTGATGGAAGGTGCTTTAGGAGAGCGACTAAAGAGGGAGTTTGATTTGGATATCAGTGGTACCGTTGCAATGGCTGACCTAATTTATCAGCAAAAAGGCAGAATGGCATTAAAAACGCTATGGAATGAATATATGGATATTGCACATAGATATCAGTTGCCATTTCTTGCAACAACTCCAACAAGAAGGGCCAACAAAGAGCGGGTTTATATGGCTGGATACAATGAATCCATCATCACAGACAAATGTGGATTTTCTTCGTACAATAAAAGAAACGGCGAATGTGAACATGTATATCGGTGGTTTGATGGGATGTAAGGGAGATGCATATACAAGTGAAAGAGCTCTAAACCAAGAAGAGGCAATAGCCTTTCACAGTTGGCAAGCCAGTCTGTTCAAATCCGTTGGAGTTGATTTTTTATATGCGGGTATAATGCCTGTATTGTCGGAGGCTATCGGAATGGCAGTCGCTATGTCTGATACAGATATTCCATATATTATCAGTTTTACCATTCAAAGAAACGGAAAATTGATAGACGGCCATACAATTAATGATGCTATATATTACATTGATAATCATGTATCAAACAAGCCAGTGTGCTATATGACAAATTGCGTTCATCCTGATATCGTTTACGAAGCACTTTCTCATAAGTTCAATCAAACACAGATGGTAAAAAATCGCTTTTGGGGTATACAGGCAAATACTTCCAGACTTTCATATAAGGAATTGGATGGAGCAAAGAATTTGCGTATTTCTTCGGCAGTCGATTTAGGTAAGGCTATTTTAAGGTTAAAATCAGATTATCATCTTAAAATATTTGGTGGGTGTTGTGGAACAGACAGCAGGCACATGGAAGAAATCGCTGGAATATCAAAAGTGGTTTAAAGCAGCTTTAAATATAGTCTTCTTGTGAAATTTAGAATATAAATTAAATATATAAACATACAATAATATGAAGAAACTTATAACTTCTTTAGCATTGGTACTGGTTGCATTATCCAGCCATGCTATTACCCCTCTGTGGATGCGTGATGCACGTATTTCACCGGATGGATCGGAAATCGTCTTTTGTTATAAAGGGGATATCTACAAAGTTCCTGCACAGGGAGGAGCTGCTGTTCAGTTAACGACACAAGCCTCTTATGAGGCTAATCCTGTTTGGTCGCCTGACGGAAAACAAATAGCCTTTGCCAGCGACCGAAATGGTAATTTCGATCTCTTTATTATGCCGGCTGACGGTGGAATAGCACGTAGATTGACCTTTCATTCCGCTTTGGAGATTCCTTCAGCTTTTACTCCTGACGGTAAATTTGTACTTTTTTCTGCATCTATTCAGGACCCGGCGAACAGTGCCCTGTTTCCTACCGGAGCAATGACGGAGTTGTATAAAGTTCCGGTTTCCGGAGGACGTACCGAACAGGTGCTGGCTACTCCTGCCGAATGGGTGTGCTTTGATAAATCGGGGAAAAATTTCCTTTATCAGGATCGTAAAGGTTTTGAAGATGAATGGAGGAAACATCACACATCTTCTATAACAAGAGATATCTGGTTATATGATACCCAAACCGGGAAACATACCAATCTGACCAACCGGGGAGGGGAGGATCGTAACCCGGTATATGCACCGGACGGCACTTCTGTTTATTTTTTAAGTGAGCGTAACAACGGTTCATTCAATGTATATAACTTTGATTTGAACGCTCCGCAAGAAGTGAAAGCTATTACTACTTTCCGCACGCATCCGGTACGTTTCTTGTCCATCAGTGACAAAGGAACATTGTGTTATACGTATGACGGAGAGCTTTATACGCAGGAGCCCAACGCCCGTCCGAAGAAAGTGAGCGTTGACCTTGTACGTGATGATGAAAAAGAGATGGCTGCTCTTCGATTTTCTCAGGGGGCAACTTCCGCTTCTGTGTCTCCGGATGGTAAACAGGTGGCTTTTATTGTACGTGGTGATGTTTTTGTGACTTCAACTGATTATGCTACAACCAAGCAAATAACGAATACTCCGGCAAAGGAAGCCAGTGTATCTTTTGCTCCCGACAATCGTACACTTGTATATGCAAGCGAACGGACTGGTAACTGGCAACTTTATACCGCTAAGATAGCTCGTAAAGAGGAGGCAAACTTTCCCAATGCAACTCTTATTGAGGAAGAGGTGCTGCTTCCTTCTAAGACCGTAGAGCGCGCTTATCCGCAATATTCTCCGGATGGTAAGGAACTGGCTTTTATTGAAGACCGTAACCGGTTGATGGTACTTGACCTGAAAACAAAGAAAGTGCGTCAGGTGACAGACGGTTCTACTTGGTACAACACCGGTGGCGGATTCGACTACGAATGGTCACCCGATGGCAAGTGGTTTACGCTTGAATTTATCGGCAATCGTCACGATCCTTATTCCGATATCGGTATTGTCAGCGCACAGGGAGGTACTATCATTAATTTGACTAATAGTGGTTATATTAGCGGTTCTCCACGTTGGGTGCTGGATGGAAATGCCATTCTGTTCCAGACGGAGCGTTATGGTATGCGTGCGCATGCTTCCTGGGGTTCTCAGCAGGATGTGATGATGGTGTTTTTGAATCAGGATGCTTACGACCGTTACCGTTTGAGCAAAGAGGATTTTGAACTGCTCAAAGAATTTGAAAAGGAACAGAAGAAAGCAAAGAAGAAAGACGATGATAAGAAAAAAGACGGAAACAAGTCTAAAAAGGAAAAGGCAGATAAAGAAAAAGATAAGGCAGATAAAGCGGGAGATGAAGAGGAGTTGGAAGATAAGGCGGATAAGAATGACATTATTGTAGAATTCAATGGCATTGAAGACCGTATTGTACGCTTGACTCCCAACTCTTCCGATCTGGGTGGTGCCATCCTCTCAAAGGATGGGGAGAATCTGTATTATTTCTCTGCCTTTGAGGAAGGCTATGATCTTTGGAAAATGAATCTTCGTGAAAAGGATACGAAGCGTCTCCATAAACTTAATTCCGGCTGGGCATCGTTGATGTTGGACAAAGAAGGAGATATCTTTTTACTGGGAAGCAGAAATATGCAGAAAATGGATGCTAAATCGGATGCTCTGAAATCTATCAGTTATCAGGCTGAAATGAAAATGGATTTAGCTGCTGAACGTGAGGCGATGTTCGACCATGTGTATAAACAGCATCAAAAGCGTTTTTATAATCTTAATATGCATGGAATAGACTGGGATGTTATGACGGCTGCCTATCGCAAATTTTTGCCGCATATAGATAATAACTACGACTTTGCAGAGCTGTTAAGCGAATGGTTGGGTGAACTGAATGTTTCGCATACCGGAGGTCGCTATTCTCCGAGAAGCAATGGAGATGTGACTTCTAATCTGGGATTACTGTTTGACTGGAATTATCAGGGAAAGGGCATGCAGATTGCTGAAATAATAGAGAAAGGTCCGTTCGATCATTCTCGCACCAAGGTAAAGGCAGGATGCATTATCGAGAAAATCAACGGAGACGAAATAGCTCCGGATAAAGACATCACTGCTCTCTTGAATAATAAGGCAGGAAAGAAAACGCTGATTTCGCTGTACGACCCACAGAACAAGGAGCGCTGGGAAGAAGTGGTTAAGCCTATCACAAGCGGACAGCTCAATGGCCTGCTGTATAAACGTTGGGTAAAGCAACGTGCTGCAGATGTGGAGAAATGGTCTGGCGGTCGTTTAGGATACGTTCATATTCAATCGATGGGAGATGGAAGTTTCCGTACTGTTTATTCGGATATTCTGGGAAAATATAATAACTGTGATGGAATTGTGATCGACACTCGCTTTAATGGGGGTGGTCGCCTGCATGAAGATATTGAAATACTTTTTAGTGGTCAGAAATATTTTACTCAGGTGGTACGCGGACGTGAAGCCTGCGATATGCCAAGCCGCCGCTGGAATAAACCTTCTATTATGTTGCAGTGTGAAGCCAATTATTCGAATGCTCATGGTACTCCGTGGGTGTATAAGCATCGGAATATTGGAAAGCTTGTGGGAATGCCTGTTCCGGGAACAATGACAAGTGTGTCTTGGGAAACATTACAAGACCCTTCATTGGTATTCGGAATTCCTATCATCGGTTATCGTTTGCCTGACGGCAGCTATCTGGAAAATACTCAACTGGAACCTGATATTAAAGTTGCCAATAGCCCGGAAACAGTGGTGAAAGGTGAGGATACACAACTGAAAATGGCTGTGGATGAATTGCTTAAAGAGATAGACAGCCAGAAGAAGTAGATATCTTCGTTTGTGTTAAAAGAATCGAAAAGAACACTCCTGTTGAAATGATGTATCAAAGTTATTTCTACTTTTATGTTTGACAATAGTGTCAAGCTAAGGGGACATAGTGTAGAACATGATTAAAATAGGAATTGACGTAGGTTCAACAACTGTGAAGTTAGTTGCTATCGATGAAAATGATAATTTATTATTTTCGAAGTACGAGAGACACAATGCGAAAGCAAAAGAGACAATTTTATCATTCCTGAAAGAGCTGTTATCCGAAATTGGAGATAAAGATATCTCCTTAAGAATAACAGGCTCTATCGGAATGGGAATTTCCGAGAAATGTTCATTGCCATTTGTACAGGAAGTTGTTGCAGCGGCGAAAGCGATACAAAAAGATTATTCTCATGTGACTTCCATGATAGACATCGGAGGGGAAGATGCGAAAGTTGTCTTCTTCAAAGATGGCGAAGCGACTGATTTGCGCATGAACGGAAATTGCGCAGGAGGAACAGGTGCTTTTATTGATCAGATGTCGATCATACTGGGGGTGAATATTGATGAATTGAATCATCTTGCCATGAATGCGAAACAGGTGTATCCGATTGCCTCCCGTTGCGGTGTTTTCTGTAAAACAGATATTCAGAATCTGATTGCTAAAAATGTAAGTCGTGAGAATATTGCGGCTTCTATCTTTCGTGCAGTAGCTGTTCAGACAGTCGTGACACTGGCACATGGCTGTGATATAACAACTCCCGTATTGTTTTGCGGTGGTCCGTTGACTTTCATTCCGGCACTGAGAAAAGCCTTTATTGATTATTTATCTTTTGATGAACAAGAGATAATACTGCCTGCCAACGGTACTTTACTTCCTGCATTGGGGGCTGCTTTATTTCATATCGAGGGTGAGGATTATTATAAACTGTCTCATTTGATCGATAAGATCGACACTACTTTAAACTGTGCAGGAAATCTTACTGCAACAGGGCTGAACCCCATTTTTACGAGTAGTGAGGAATATGAAATATGGAAAGAGAGAATATCTCGTCATAAGATGATGTCTTCCGGTTTGAAAGCCGGAAAACAAGATGTTTTTATTGGCATTGATTCCGGTTCTACCACGACAAAGATTGTTGTATTGGATGGAGATTCAAGAGTATTGTATTCTTACTATAATATGAATGGAGGAAATCCGATAAAGGCCGTAGAGGATGGTTTGAATCGGTTGAGCGAAGAATGTTTGAAGCAGGGTGCTGTACTCGATATAAAAGGAAGTTGCTCTACCGGATATGGTGAAGACCTTATAAAATCGGCCTTTCAGCTTCATTCGGGAATTATCGAAACGATTGCTCATTATATGGCAGCACACTATCTGAATAAGAATGTGTCTTTCATCCTCGATATCGGAGGACAGGATATGAAAGCCATTTTTGTGAATAATGGAGTGATTGACCGGATGGAGATTAATGAAGCGTGCTCATCCGGATGTGGTTCATTTCTTGAAACATTTGCTAAGTCTTTGGGGTATTCGGCGCAAGAATTTTCATTGGCAGCCTGCCGCTCGGAAGCACCGTGCGATTTGGGAACAAGGTGCACTGTTTTCATGAACTCAAAAGTGAAACAGGTGCTCAGGGAGGGAGCAACTATCAATGATATTGCCGCCGGACTGGCATATTCTGTTGTTAAGAATTGCTTGTATAAGGTACTAAAACTGAAAGATATATCTGTTTTGGGGAACGATATTGTTGTACAGGGGGGGACCATGCGCAATGATGCGGTGGTCCGTGCTATTGAACTTCTCACAGGAGCAGAAGTTGCAAGATGTGATACTCCTGAGTTGATGGGAGCCTTCGGATGTGCATTATATGCGATGAAGCATCAGGGGGAATCCGTATCATTGAATGAGATTATAAATAAAGCTCAATATTCGGCACGTTCTCTGTATTGTAAAGGTTGTGATAACCGCTGTCTGGTCATTCGTTATCAGTTCGAAAGCGGTAAAAGTTACTATTCGGGAAACAGATGTGAGAAAGTTTTCACGAATGGGGAGAGCAGTAATCGAAAAGGTCTGAATGTTTATCGACAAAAAGAAGAACTTTTGTTTCACCGCAGTGTGGAGATTGCAGTTCCTAAACAGATCATCGGTATCCCCCGATGCCTGAATATGTACGAGGAATATCCTTTCTGGCATACTCTCTTCACTTCCTGTGATATACAAGTCTGCTTGTCTGATCCATCCAATTTCAGGAAGTATGAGCATAGTGCACGGATGGTGATGTCGGACAATATCTGTTTTCCGGCTAAGTTGGTACATAGCCATGTACAGAACCTGATAGAAAAGAAGGTGGACCGGATATTTATGCCTTTTGTCATCTTTGAAAGAAAAGGGAAGGAACAAAACAGTTATAATTGTCCTATTGTAACAGGGTATTCGGAGGTTATCAAGAGTGTACAGTCCGAAGGTATACCCATTGACTCTCCTGCAATAACTTTCAAAGACCGGAGGCTGCTATTTAAGCAATGCCGTGAATATCTGAGCAGTTTGAATGTGGATGATAAAATGATTCAGCAGGCATTCAATAAGGCGGAAAGCGAACAGATTTCTTTTATTAATACATTGGTTGAGTATAATAAAAATATATTGAAGCATGCAGGGGGAGGGGAGACGCTGACTGTCATGCTTGCCGGACGCCCTTATCATACCGATTCTCTGATACAGCATAAAGTATCGGACATGCTTTCGGATATGGGAGTGAATGTGATAATGGATGATTGGGTGCGTCAT
>UMCM01007876.1_pt1 | contig 14925 bp, 18 predicted proteins | sample 1964231 | NCBI WGS metagenome assembly UMCM01 (sample SAMEA4835968, study PRJEB28245) | human gut metagenome | biome: gut microbiome; material: fecal sample | place: Denmark | collected 2008
TCATATTTATAGAATTACTAAAGATAAAATATGCACAGATGATTATTTTAAATTAGAATCGTGGGAGTGTGTATCATGTTAATGTATAAACCAGTTATGTACCAATGTATAAACCATTACCACAAAGTAACGTTTTCAAAAATCAATTATTAGAATGGAAAAGAAACAATGGCTTTGCGCCCGGTGGTTATTTAAAGATAATATAACAGCGTAAAATAAAAGGGCAACTAAAATTAGTTGCCCTTTTATTTTACGCAATGCGGCGGTAACGGTAAGTGCCGATGTATGGCGGCATATTATTGTGAGGCTGACCTTCACCCACTGGACGGGTCGTAAGATTTGTGTTGTCGTACTTGTCGTCGGGGTGAGTTGGTGCATATTGCGTTCCTGTGGAGGGCGAAATGGAGATTGCCCAACCGTGGAGCTGATGCTGATGGGACGGCATCTCTGCAATATTCAGTGTATGCTCCTTCTCACCGCCAATACTACCCGCATTATACTCACCGCCCGCGCCAACCGTTACACGGTCAATACCGTAGCGTTCCCACGTGCCGTATCCATATACAGATGCGACTTTTTCTGGCGTGCTTAAATCTGGTGCGCCGTTCAGGCCTGTTCCATCCCATTCAATGATACCACCAATAGGCACGTAAGGTAACGGGTTAATCCATTCAGTGTCATAATTTGTATTTGATTTTTTAGCAAGCACCTGTCCAGTTGTGCCACCAGCGGCAACCCCGGGCCCTGCTGGCCCTTGAGGGCCGGTTTTACCATCTGCACCCGGTTTACCCTGTGGCCCTTGAGGGCCAGTTTTACCACGCGGAATAGTAAAGTTTAATACTACGTTTGTTTCGTCGCCGCTATTAGTAACGCTTGCATTTGTACCGGGTTCGCCTGTGGTAGTTTCACCAACGTTTACACTTACTGTACTACCGCCGCCCGAATTATCAATCCATTCAGTGTCATAATTTGTATTTGATTTTTTAGCAAGCACCTGTCCAGTTGTGCCACCAGCGGCAACCCCGGGCCCTGCTGGCCCTTGAGGGCCAGGTTTACCACGGGGAATTTTAAAATCAAAATTCAAATTATCCACGTCGCCATTGACATTTACAACCGCTTCGTCCTCGTCGATAGTTTCGGTAGTCGTATTGATTTTAACGAATCCGAACAGGTTTTTCAACCTGCACCCAATAGCGTTTAGAATTTCCAGAATAGTAAGTTTTTCGCTGTTTACATTATTAGGGCAGTTGTTTTCACTTGGTGAATCAAACACGCTATAAATATCAGGTTTAATATCTTTGCATGTCAAATTCACAAGAAAATCAGCAATATCATGAATAAACATTTATTTCACCTCTTATTTAATTGTGTATTAGATTGCGAATTTTTGTAATTGTCGGTTTTAGTACGCCGTTTTGGTTGTCATATATCCACATTACAACATCACCTGTATACTGCGCTATTGCACTAGCGCCCGGGATTCCTGCCGATTCCAAAACATTATAAACAATTTGGAAAAGGTCAAGTATTGCGGCCAGTTCATCGCGTTTAGTATCACTAGCGGGGGTTTGCGAGGTTTGTACATAAATGTTCTGTGTTTTATTAGTAATATACGTATTATTTTCTGCGTTACTGCTACGGCCATATACGCCCTTGCTATCCTGCAATACAATAAAGCCATAATTACTTGTAATGTTCGTGCCCTGAGGGGCAATAACATAAAAATTAGGTGCATTTGCTTCTATGCGCACATCAGAGGTAATATTCAGGGGTGCTTTATTATAGCCGCTAATTGCATCATAACTAAATTCTCGGTAGCTTTCCATTGTGCTTGGTAGTCCGCTATGTAAAAATATATGCTGGTCACTAAATATATCTAGTCTGCCGCTATTAACATTAAATCGTTTTTGACTTCCTGCATATTGCGAGAAACTATTTAATCCTATAACTGTTCTATTATTACTGTTAGGGTCACTAGCATTTTCGATATAAATTCCGTCTTGTCTTAGTCTTGTAAGCGTTCCTGTGGTTTGATTTTCCGTTTTAATTGTAATGCCGCCGTACGATTCAACGCTATTAACAAAATTATTATAGCCTGTAATTCTATAGCGCGGGTCTTCACCGCCAATATTAGACGATGTTGTGCGGCCATTGTATTTATAGAGTGTCCAATAATTTGTCTGGTCAGTTGAAGCACCTTTATTTACTGCAATATCCGCGCCGTTATAAACGCGAATATATCCATTTGACCAAATTGCGGCAGTTATAATATTATTTGAGCGCCAATATGTAGAGGTTTCAAAATAAACTCGGCCAGACTTAAACGTCCATCCATTATTAGCAATATATGTGCCGTTAAATACCCACGAACTGTTAGCATCGTTATTTGCAAATTTTGAATAACTAATAGTGCGGGTTAGCCCACTATTGCCATATTCATAATTTCTAAACACAATAAAGCTATCTGTTTTATCACTAGACTGATATAGATTTAATGCAAAATTCTTATCAGTTGCTAGCGATGCAATCCGTTTATTCTCGGTGTTGATAAAATACATATTGCCGTTTAGATCGATATACCCGCGCTTTGTATCGGCGGTTTGGCCAATAGTAACTATTACGCCATCGCCAAAATTAAATTTAAGCTCCCCGCTCATTGTGTCGCCGGATTTTAGTACAAAATTATCCTGTACCCATTCTTTTGTCGCGTCGCCCGTGCCTGTACCGCCGCCGCTAATTTCGGACAATTCAAACTTTGTAATAATCTCTATAGGATACCATGCGCCAGCATTTCTATATTCTTGTAATGTTATTGCGCCGTTAGTTAATTGCACTCTATAATCGCGGTCAAATGAAAAATAATAGGTAATTGAATTATCTAACGTATATGTGTTTGCAAATCCTTCATATATGCCGCCATCATCAAAGGTAACTTTTATTTCTTTTGCCATAACTAACACCAAATCCCCATAAACAAATCTTCACAGTCATTAAAGATATTATCTAAAATATTGCGCTGTGCTTCATAGTACATTCTTAGCATTTCGGATTTATTACCGCGTGTATTATTTGCAGTGCGTTTTTCTGTTTCGTTACCTGTGTTAGTTTCAGCCCGGGTTGCGCTACTTTTTCCGCTATTTGTGCCCGTGGTTTCGTCAGTGCCGTTTACAGTGCTGTTGCTTTCTGTATGCCCCTTTCCCGCGCTTGACATATAAGAATCATCGTTAAAATTAGCCAAATTGCCCTGCGGTAAATCGCTTTGCTGGTTGCTATCATCGGCGCTACTTTGGGTTGTGCTTGTGGTATTACCTTTAGTGGTGCTGTTTCCGCTACTTTCTGTCGTGTCTGTGCCGTTAGTCGTTCCCGTTCTTTCTCTGGTTATACTTTCGTCGATAATCTCATTATAAAACGGGTCAAAATCTTTTGCATTAACGGCCAGCAATTTATTATAATACGGCATAATCGTATTTAGTTTATCTTCAAGTCGTAACATGAAATAATCAATAGTTTCCAGTCCGATTTCCCGCATATAGAAATGCCGCAAAAAATTCTGTTCAAATTCTGCCCGTTTTGTTTTGTCATAAAATGGAAAATTAAAATTGAAGAATAACGGCGCGGCTTCGGTAATAACTTCACTAATGGGCGTTGTTTTGCCCGTTAGCATTTCACAAATTGTTCTTGTCGTCGTCGTAAAGTTCGCCATCTGTCAAACCCCCATTTTCCATAATTTGAGAAAGTTGCAAATCACTACGGAATTTAACATCTATGTTAGTTCCATAGATTTTATTAAATTCTTTACAGAACTGTTTGCGGGACGCAAGAGGACTTTGTCTCATGCTTTCCGTTTCACCCATGTTTGCGGTCAGTTCTTCGGTAACTTGCCGTTCTGCTTTTTCACTTGTGTTTGCTTCAATGCCTAAATAGGTAAGGGCTTCCTGGTATACCTGCCGCTTCAAAGTCTGCATTTTATCGGCAACAAATGGCGGCTTCAAGTCCATAACATTAATAGGCTTTTCGCCATTCAGTCCATAAAATTTAGTAGTAATAATTGCAGGTTCGAAATTATCCACCTGTTTAAACATATTAGCGACGGTTAAGCGCTGGTTTTCACCGCAACTAATAATATATGGTGTTTTCTGTACATTGATATTAACGTCTATTGTACGGTCAATTTTTGTTAATTTCCGGGCAAAATATAAAACAGCGGGCAGGTCTGGGCAACGGCTATAATTTGCATACAATAAAGCCGCATCTGCCCTTGTCGGCTCTTGCCCTAATGTAATTGTATACGGGGTCAAATTCTGGGCCATGTAACCGTTATAGCCGTAAGCGTTTACCTTAGCTGGATAACCGAAAATATCCAATACACTGTTATTAGTGCAAGGCATAATTAAAAAGCTGTTTAGTGCAGTATCTTTATAGCCTACCATAAACCCGTTAAAGAATAGCACCTGTTCAATAAATTTTTCGTTGCAAGTATCTGGTAAATTTAGCCATTCAAAACGACTAATTGCGATATTGTACAGGCGGTTAAACCATGTACTATAAGTAACGCTAGTAAAATATTTTGCGTTTTCAATCCACGGGGGTCTCTGCATTTTTAACACCTCTTTTAAAGACTGTTATTCAAGCTATAATTTCCAACATCGTTTGTATGCCAAAATGTAACGCCATTATTTAACATTGCTTTTAATGCCGTTTCTGCATATTCTGGGATATTGCCGCTAACTTGTGCGCCGATTGTTTTAACATAGTTCCACGAGGGCCGCCCGGTAATATTCGGGGCTTTGATTCGGCAGACTTTATAACCAAACGCGGTAAAATATTCGTCAATGATTTTCGCATATTCGGGCAAAATCTGCTTAGAATTGATTCTAATAATTAACTGCGTGTCATACGCAAGTTGTGCAATGCTCTGTGTACCTGCTACTGTTTGCGAATTTAAAGAGCGTGTCCGCAACTCCATAATATCTTGGCCAATGGCAACGCCCGCGGAAATTGCTTCTCCTGCATTGCCTGTTGCAGCACTTGCGCCAATGTTTACAACCTGCCCAATTAAGCCAACTGCTAACTGTGGGCCATATTGCACAAGATAATTCTGAAACGCATTTGCACCAAAACTCGCAGTAGGATACGCGCCGGTTGGAACCGAATTTTCAAGTGCGAAAGAGCTTGTTGCTCTGCTTTCGTTCTGATAGTTGACGGGGAAAACATAGCTACTGCCGCCCGCATATTTCGGCTTTTTGAGTGCAAAAGTGGCAACGCCGTCTGCAAACCATTCATAACGATAAGGCGTTTCACTACCTGCTAAAACAAGCGTACTATAATTATAAGGATAACATAATAGCTTATTATTTTTAGGTGTATATTCGCCAAATGCTGTCGGCCTTGCAATCGTATAATCTGCACTACTGCTTGCACTGCTCGAATCAGTAAGCGCGAACATAGAGATTAAACTTTCAAGTTTGCCTTTCCGTGTATACAAGTCTACAAGCCTACTTGCTTGCGCTCTGCTGGTAAGCGGGATTTTATAATATCCGCTAACTTCATTGTCTGTTCCACCCGGTTCAATCGGTGAAAAGCCAGCTTGTGTTATTTCGTCGAAAACCTGTGTTGCGTACATGTACCATTTATGCGGGATATAATTGTTACTGCTTGCCACGTTTACGGGGTCACCCATTACAACGTTTTCGGGCACAGTGTTAACACCGATTGTATCGTCGTTTACATGCTCCCGTTCAACATAAGACGGGTTAACAGTAGCATCATAAAACCACGTTTGGAAAATATCATAGTCAAAACTAATCAAACATGTGTTATCCGCTAAATAAACTACATCAGTAATAAAGCCATAAAACCATTTATTCGAATATCCTGTATTCTTCCATGCAATATAGTTACAGTCTCGGTACTGGTCAGCCATGCCATCAACGCGAATTTGCTTTGATTTGCTAATATAACTGTATTGTGTTTTAGTGTAGGCGGCTTTACTTATAATATATGTATTTGCCGCGTTTGCACTTGTAAATAATCTAACATGGGAATAATCGCTATTCCACGGAATACCACGGCAAATATATAAACTGGTATTTTGCGTCATTGTTTCCACCTCATTGTAAATATAGAGAATTGCGGGAATTGCACCCGCTTGTACTTTTATTCTCATAAAGGCCCGGTTTCCCGGGCCAGTTATTAGGAAACTGTAATATCGCCAGTGCCCGTCTTTTTCGGGTCAAATACGCTAGTTGCAGTAACGGTATATTTGCCACTTGCATTTGCACCAAATGCGATAAAGCCTGTGTTTTCGTCGATTGTTACGTTTGTAGTCGGCGAGATAGAGAATTTAGCGCCCTTGTTTGCAAAGTCAGTACCGCTAACAGTTGCAACCGCAACAAGTCTATCCTGCGGCTTTGCCGTGCTTGCAACATTAACGGTAACGGCAGTAATACCCGGGGTCATGGTAGTAAAGCCAACAATAGGCGCGAACGGAGACGCGGAATAAATGCGCCAAACGTGGTTAAACTCATTCCAATACAGCAGGGCCGCATTGTACTGTTCCGTAAACTGGTTCAGTACGTCGTACACTTGGAACCAGTCACGACTCATTACCACAATACCCACGGTATTAAGTGCGGTCAAATCACCTTCGCTAGGTCTCGTGTACGTGGGGTCTTTTGCAAGCAATTCATCAAGGCGGGCAAGTTCACCGTCATTAAAGCTAAACGAATCCACAAGTACGCGCTGGCCCATGAACTGAACCTTATCCATATTAAATGCACTAGCCAGTACATCTACATCAATGCTTGCTTCATAGTCCGCGGTCATAACAACGAAAATATCAGACGGCGACGGAATAAAGGTATTCACGCCAGCAATGTTATATTCTTTGCTCATAAACTGCAATTTGCCAGTAATGCCCTTAACCTTTTTAACTGCCGCTTTGCCGCTTGCTTCATCGTCTACCGCGTCAATAGTTGTCATTTTTACATTGCCCGGAATGAGACTCTGTGCAATGATGTATTTCATCATGATATATTCATCATATGCCTCGCCAGAATAAAGACTGTTGACAATACGGGCGATAAGGTCAGTCACGCCATCAAGGGAAAGAAAAGCCTGCCGCAAGTTCTGTTCGCTGACAGTTGCCTTATAATACGTCTGCATGTTCAGCGCATGGAACGCGGATTTAATATCGGGGTTTTCGCGTTTAAACGCCTGTTCAGTTTCGTTCGTGCTATTCCAGTCATAGGCATTAGCTTTTGCAATATCAACGAAAATTTCTTCAATAGTTTCGCCATATTCCAAAAGGCCCTTTTTGGCAAACGCAAGCGGGTTAGAATACAGTTTACTAGTAACAACCACGCGGGCAATGCGATTGACCAGCGCGGATACAAACTCATTCATGCGGGGCTGAAATGCAAGAATCTGCTCACCAACAGCGCGGATACTTTCCGTAGTGGCCTTTGCCTGTGGTACTGCCTGATAATATTCGGTGCTTGCATTATCTCGGATAGCATTAAGGATACCAACGCTGTTTGCATTAAGCTGGGATACAGTAGGTTTAATAGGCATAATAAAAACACTCCCTTTACTTAAATAAAGAATCAAAAGTTACACGTTCGGATGGACTGGTTTCGGGTGGTTTGGGCGGGTCTGTCAGGCCGGGGGCCGCACCTAAAAAGCGCTCAACGTATTGCTTGCGCAATGCACTTTCATTTTCCACGGCGGCAAGACGGGCCGCTTCTCGGTTGTTGCTTTCTGTAATAATTGCGTCATTTTCGTCTAGCAAACGTGCGGCAAGCTGGCCCTGCGTTTCAGCATCTGCGCCTGCAAATTCTGTCAAGACTGCTTGCATTTCTTCACGGGTCATTTTTCTTTCACCTCGCTTTTAATCTGTAGTTCATTTGCAAGTGCAACAAATTTTTCTTTATCTCCTGCACTAATATTATCAACGGTAAAGCTATAAAGTTTTGCCGCGCTTGCCTGTTTCGGATAACCGTTAAGCCCTACACGCTTAATAATATCGGGATAATCTCGGCGCATGTAGTTTTGGTCACACGCACTACTGTATACGCCGTCAACATGAACATGCGCAAGATAGTTCGTACTACCGCCATACTGCCAAATACCCCAGTCTTTTACATACTGCGGGCCATTCTTATTATAACGTGCAACCCATTTATCATAGGCGTTAAGCATATTTATATCTAGTCTAGATTTAAAGCCGCTAATGTCGCTTGCGTAAATCGTTACATAATAGCCGGCGTTTTCAAGATATTTGCAAAAGTCAATTGCGTTTTTGCTGGTTGCGGTTCTGTATCCGTCGGGGCTTAGTTCAATATCGCACGCAATCGGCAAATCAAATTTTTTGCCTTTAATAAGACCCAAAAAGTACGCCGCTTCTTTTGCGCCCCGGCCCGCTTGATGAAACAAACCGGATGTATAAAAGTAAGTGCCCACGTGCATGCCAGCACTTACAGCATCGGCATAAAACCGTTCAAAACATTCGTCGGGGTACAAGTAACCGTTTTTATTACCAAACCCCGCGCGAATCATCACGCCAGTGAATCCCGCTTTCTTAACTTTTTCAAAATCAATTTTCTGTTGCCATTTGCTAACATCAATGATTTTTTCCATATTTATCATCCTTTACTTGCTTTACCTTTTCAAATACATCAGATAGAGGGCCAATCAAATCGGGGTTAATTTCACCGATATTTTCGACAATGCTTGACAATTCCATTACAATAATATACAGGGTAATAAAACTAATGAACGGAAAGTCGATTGCAATACCAATCATCGGCAAACCTAACTGCAAATAAAACATGACGGCGACGGCGGCAATCTCTGCAAGTTTATGATAAAGACCTTGCCGCATTACCTCGCTTTTATACTCATGCTTGTAACATGCTTTGATAATGCCTGTCAAATAATCGGCAATAATTGCAACCATAATTAAAGTTATCTGCGCTACTTTGATGTTCATTTTAATCACCTCTTACTTTACTATACACTATAATTTTGTATTTGTCAATATATTTAACCGTGAATTTTAAATGTTGTGTCTACCAAAACAGTGCCGCCCGGTACAACCTTTGTTGTTAATTTTCCGTCAAATATTGCACCGTATTCAAAAGAATCAATTGTAACTTTCTGTTTTACGCTTTTTGTCATTCCTGCGCCTGTAACTGTCCAATCATTTAATATAAAGTTGTCGCCGCGTCCTGTTATCATTTCTTCCATGTATAACTTAGGTCGTAGATATTTAGCTTGCGTGAAAGTGTTTTCATGCTTAAATGCCCCTAGTCTGTAATCATCAACATCAAGGCCCGGCACGTCATAATCGCCCAAAACATGCAAGCTATCTGTGTCGGCATACATGAAACGGTCATAACATGATTGCGCGGCCCGTATTGTAACGTCACGTGCGTAAGCGGTACAGAAACAACCGACGGGAATATAAACGGGTTCTCGCTTTTCAATCTCACCCGGTAAATATGCAAGCCTGTTGTCTTTTAATGTGGGCCATCGACTTGCACATATAGGGTTAGTTGCCATCTTTCCATAAAAGCTATTAAGCATTAGTTTTGCTAGTTGATAACGTGCATAATTCTTTTCTTGTTTTGCTTGCTGTTTCTGTTTATAAAAGTAATCTATATATGTGTCAAATAGCTTTTCACCCGCTTTATACATGTAGCCATCAATCGGGCGATAATTGTAAACGTCGTACTGGTCAAAAAATAAAGCCAAATCAACGCTAGTTAATGTTAACGGTACACTGTCATTAAGACTTTCTGTAACGTATTCAGTAGGTATATAACCCGCTGTGTTTTTCATCTGTATTGTCGGTAAGTGGTCTGGTTTTAGTTTAAAATCGCAATAAAACCGTTGAAAATAGAGAGGGTATTTATCATTCTTTTGATATTCGCCAGTAAAATAAACAGGTTCTCCATACGGATATACGTGCGGTGAATGTAGTGCAAAAGGATATAGACTGTTTACATCATATACGCGCCCTGCACCAACTAACTTATTTTTGTATTGAGGGGCAACATAGGTAAAGCCGCCTCTGTATGCTTTACGTAAATAAGCGTCATTTTCGGGAATTGGAAATGTATTCCTAAAGCCCTTTTTACCGCCCATGCACTTGTCAACATAAAAATTAAAAGCATTGCTACCTGCTGTTATTTTCTTGTATCCGTCGTCGAATGTGGATTTTAAAGCTATTGCAACAATTAGCGCGTCATTTGTAATATAGTCTTTTTCTTCTTTGGTCAATTCGTGGCCCGGTTCTCGGTATGCTTTATAATCAATATGCAGTTTTTGTACTGGTAATTTCCAGCCCTTTGCAATTGCATCAACGCTGTATGGCAATATTTTTAAACTGTCAATTATTTCACATTTTGACTTGGGGCCAAAACATAAACACATTGTATAATAAAAACCCTTATCGCTTATTAACGTGTTAAATTCGCACGTTTGCAAATCTTTCTTTTCTTTGTTTAACGACCAGCCATTTTTTAATAGATAATCTAGTATAAATGTGCCGTCAAACTTTAAGTTGTGAAAATAGCATTTTCGATTATGACCCCACAAAAAGTCAATAAATGTACTTATACTATTTCCATATTCACGCTTTGTATTATCATAGATGTTTATAGCGACCCATGCCCACACGCGGCAGTCGTCCGGGTCTGTTGTTGTTTCAAAATCGCACGACCAAATATTACTTGTACGCATGGTTTAAATCTCATCGGGCAAATTATCATCGTATATAATCATTTGTAACGCATTTGCAATTGAGTTTACTTTTGCCTGCGCGCCAACACCGGGGTCATATAGATAGTCAAGGTCAAATATTGACGGATAATCTTCAATCAGCTTTGCCCATTCTTCATTGCTTAACTTTGCCAACGCATCATAAACAAACGGGCCGTTTGAAACATTAAAGCACCCAACCTTTACAAATGCGGCTAAATAATGGTCAAGGCGTAAAATAGGCGATTCTGCTTGGCCATACTTTTTATAGTATCGCTGTTCCCGTTCATATCTGCTTTGTACTTTTCCCAAAATTTCACGATTAGGAATATTACTAATTTTTGTTGGTTTTGCTTTTAATTCTTCAATAGCGGGGATAATTTTATTTATTAATTCCTGATTGCTTGCTGTTGTTTTCTGTGCTTCTAGTTTTGCAATTTCTTTTTTGTAACGCTGTCTTGCGGCCCTGTCTAGCCTGCTAATGGTGCGCCGTTCACCTTTTGTTGTAACAAATCTAAAGCCCTTAACTTTTGCACTTTCAAAGTCTGCAATTTTCTTATAATCGTTCAACCGTTTAATTTGTTGCCTTAATTGCGCTGTATTTTCGCTTTGGGCTTTTAATTCTTGCGCGGTTATTTTTGGTGCAACTGTTTTACCGCCCGATTTTATATAGCGCGTTCGCATCTGGTTATATCTGCTTACCGCAATAGCCAAATCCTTTTCAGATAGTTTACTAAATTTACGCGCCATTATAGCACACCCCCCCAATAAATAAGGGCGGTAAACTTGCCTGCATTCATTACAAGTTTACCGCCCTTTCTATTCATATTGCTTTATGCAATAGTAATTGTCAATACCTGATTCTTACCGTTAGTAACAAGACCCGGGACAATGGTAATAGGTTTATCCCACGTATCGGGCAAACCGTACATACTAACAATGCGCTTAATACTATTGTAAGCACCCATAGAGCAACACCCGTAACTCTTGCCATCCTTATCAAAAATAATCATACGCGGGGACAACTGCGTTTTACCTTCAATGGGTCTGCCGTCATCGTCCTTTGCTTCAAACTCGACAGGCTCAATGTAAAGACCTATCATTTCAATAGGCATATTGATACATTCACGCAACGACGCATCGGCGCGGTTAGTTGCGTTAAAAATCTTCTTTTTTTCCTCGTCGGTGTTCATGGGGAGACTGCAATAGCAGCCACCAAAAATGCTACTTTCCATCATAGTTACGGGCGTTTCTTTGGGTACAAGATTCTGATTAAACATAGTCAATTCTTCCTTTCTTTACTGGCTAATTTCGGTAATGTTTGCAAACTGATTTACGATTGTATCGGGAATTTCTACGTCACATTTGGGATAGCTTACAGACTGAATAACACCGTAACCAGTCAACTTGCTTTTAGCAATTCGCCCGGCAATAATGTCTACACTTTCAATCCAGTTCCCGTCTTCCTGCTTCTCCAAAAATTCTACCTTGGTACAGATTTTCTTGAATTTCATTGTGCTGTTCTCCTTTCGTTTGTATTCGAGGTTTCTCTCAACCTCTGTATATATTATAATCTAAATAAGGTAGAATGTCAATAAGTTTTTCAAAATTATTTACTAAAAATTGCAAATTCTAGCAATGTCATAAAACATGTCTTTTATCGCTAGACTCTCATAGAATAGGCAACCTGTGTTATACGCAAATTTAGTTAATTCGCCATGATAGCCACGGCAGAACATTTTGCCAGTTAATAGATTAGGTTTCATATTCTCGGTTGTAAATGTGTAACTGCATGGGCAATTCGGGTTATACTTTGTACTAACAAATAAACCCCCGCTTTTAAAATTCACCCATACACCGTAAGTTTTGCCATCGTACACAAAAGTATAGATTAAATCACCTTTGGGAAAGTCTTTTACAACAAAGTCAAAATTATCTAATAAAAAATCATTTTCAAAAGCATGTTTTGCATACGCACTATTTGCCATAATTTGGCCAAACTCGGTTGATTTTGCATGGGCGGTAAATTCCTCGTCGTTAATATGCAAGGCGTAAATGTTTTTATTTTTGAATTCACCTTTACTATTTAACTGTACATGGAAAAAATTATAGTAAGGGTTACTACTTGCAAAAGAGTTACCTATAAAAATTACTGGTACACGTTTTCTATTTGGGTCAGACGGACGCGCCAACGTATCATATAACCGGGCAAATTCTTCCGGCTCATTCTTCAAATAGCGTTTGCCTTTGCGTGGGTCAAGAAATATTTCCTCAAAAATCATATAACGCAAATTTGGCAGGTTCACGCCCTGTATTCCCGCATCGGTTGACAAACTGAAAAAATGACAAATAGGCTTAAACCCGTCGTCTGTTTCAATCCCCGCCATATTAGAGCGGTATTTTATATCAAGATTATAATTAAACTTTGTGTTAATATCGTCAAAATACTTTTTGTATGCTTTTTGCGTTTCTGTTTTGGTACGACGAATAACGCAAAATTCGGATGTATTATCCTTCAAAAATAGGTTTAAACCATAATTGCGACAACCTGTAGTTTTGCCGTCGCCCTTTGGGCCTGTTACAAAATTAAATAGCCTTTGTTTGTTTAATATGTCTGTTGGGTCAAACCATGCCATTTAAAATCGCCTACTTTCTAAATAAATTTTCGCACTTTCTTTTGTTAATTGTAGATGCCTACAAAGAAAATAGCAAGGCATTTGTTGACAAGTTTTCATCCATTCATCTAATGGGCACTCAAAATTTTCTAGCCAATTTTTACAAGCATTATAAAGATTTTCTGTCAACTCTTTGTTCTTATCCATTTTTGCACCTCATAAAACAAATAGAGGTACACGCAACAACCGAACGGGAGTAACTAACTCATGCGCGATAGCTCTAATTAAAGAGTAGTTCCTATCAACGCGCGATTCATTTGCTGTCGTGCCCTCTATACTTATATTATATCATGCTATTTTGCTATTGTCAATATATGAACATAAACTTCTAATTTATAGTTTATACCTCTGCATCATTTGGCCATAACTTAGCCCTAACGCGCTTGCTTTACGGTTAATTTCTTCAATAGCCGCTTCTGTGAGGTTTCTTTGAAGAATTGCCTAACCATATCCGACAATAATCACAATATAACTGATTAACCTTTAATGGCTCAAAAGGTAAACCGCATATTCTGCAATACTTAACCATGACTAAACCTCCAGCAAGAAATATAAAGATATAAAAACGATAAGAAAATTACAATAGCATAAAGTGCATATTCATTACACCGTACAAACCCTGTAATATCATCACTTATAATTAAAGCGAATATTTCATAAGCAATAATAGCAAAAACGACAATAATTAGTAATAGCAATGAAGCGCACCGTCCTTTATGCACATAAAAGTTACTGTTTTACGGCCATAATAATTTATATTTTTCTGGCTTATTAACCTTGCTACATTGTCTTTTGTTGACACTGCATAAAGGTTATTAAAACGACTTAATAAATGCCATGCGTTATAAATAATCATTGTCTATCACCTTTGATAATTCATCAAGTTTTGAACAAAGATACCTGTATTTGCAATCACAGCAATCAACTGGTAACAAAATACTCGGACATTTACTTTATGCCATATTTCAACTAAATACTTAGTCACTGCCACTATACCGGGCATAGTGGGCCTTTCTTCATTATTCATATATTACCTCACATTTCACAAAACATTTATAAATAATATTTAGACACCCTGCTATATCATGCACTATATAACCGCCCATTTGCCAGCAATAATTATTTTCATCGAGTAACAACAATTGTTTTAAACGTTTTATATTTTCTACTCTGATTCTTACAGCTTTATTAAAGCCGTTAATGCCTAATTCGATTAGTTTAATTTCTCTTGATTCGTCAAACCACATTTATTTCACCTCTTGAATATAATGTAAAATGTAACCTGCTTCAATTCTATCAATTAAGCAATGCAAAATTTCTGGTTCATACAATTTAACAACAAACCTTTCATTTTGTTTAATAAAGAATAATGCGTATTGTTTCATTTTGTATAGTTCCTTTCTGTTATTTTTGTTTCTTTAACTGTCTACATTGTACCACAACGCGCGGCAAATGTCAAGGAATATTTGCAAATTATTTTGAGGTTTTC
>UMCM01001035.1_pt1 | contig 14924 bp, 23 predicted proteins | sample 1964231 | NCBI WGS metagenome assembly UMCM01 (sample SAMEA4835968, study PRJEB28245) | human gut metagenome | biome: gut microbiome; material: fecal sample | place: Denmark | collected 2008
ATAGCTGAAGCAAGGGGTTTTACGACGCATTGGATAAAAGCGGGGGCTTTTTGTTGAACTTAACTCTTAAAAGTTGTAGGTCTGTCACCATTTCCATTCCATAAAGTCCCATACCAATCTACCATAACATATAATCATTCTATTTTTTTATCCATGTTCTTTGTCTAAATTTAGTTCTCTCAAGCAATTGGGGCAAATATTTCCATACTCTTTTGTATATCGCCAATCACTTGTAGCATTTTTTAACCATTTTACACTCGTACTGTTCTTATAATTTCGATTTATAATACCTCCGCAGTGACCGCAAGCTACTTCCATATAAATAATAGCTTTCCTCATTTATATCATATCCTTCCAAAATTAAAGTCGAATTTTAATAAATGGTGCTATACACCATATTATATAGCACCATTATCCTTTAAAAACTTTCTATACATATCTTCAATTCTACTTAAATCGTCTGGATGTAAATTTCCGATCTTAAATATAAAGCTATCTTTTGTAAGTAGCGTTACCTTTGACACTCTTGCGGTAGATGCCAGTCTTAAACTTGCTTCTTCCCAATAAATAATTGGTATATCATAAGGATCTTCTTTTCTGGCTTTGTGTTTTGTAATCTTGACTGATAATACTCCAAGAATATTTTCATCAAGTACAATGACTGGTCTATTGATTGATTTACTTTCATCTTCTTCTAATGGAAATTCTACAAACCATACTTCTCCCTTGTTCACTACTCAATACCTCTTTCTTTTTTCATCTGTTCAAACATATCATCCCATTCGGTTTCAGCTTTCCATTCGTCATCAGATGATATAACAGCTTTCCCTTTTTGGTTATAGTTTGTATTCTGCATTGCCAATTTATATGCTTGCAATCCATATATCCCAGTATTCATATCCGGTTTAAATGGCAAAGCTTGCTCTCTAACTGCTTGTTTTGCAGCCATAGTAAAGAAAGTAGTCATATCAAGTCCTAAACTAGACATAAGTTCTTGTAGCTGCGATTTTAATGTTTCATCAATTCTCATTGTTACATTTGTATTTGCCATATTTATCACCTCTTTCTTAATATTATTATATTCTCTATTTTCCTTTATGTCAATACATTGTATTAACAATGCACACAAAAGTTAAATTTCATCTAAATAAACTCTATGCCCATTATTTTCTTTATCAATAGCATAATCAGAAAGTCTTTCTTTATTTATGATTGCCGATGCGCCATATTTCATTTCTTTATTTGATACTACATATAACGGTATTTTTATAAAATTTTTCACATCTGCTACGTCTTTAAAAAAATCTGCCATTGAAAAAATAATGCTGTCTCTTTTCGTATTTTCTTCTGCGGCTCTCCATGCGCTTTCCACTGGTACATTAAAATATTTAAGGAAATCATCATTTATATTAATTTTTCCATCCTCTGTCATAATATATAAATACTCTTCAATTCCATCAAAATCCGATTTCCGTTTCAACATATTACTGTTATATTCCGTTCTCTGAAAACCGATTGTGATTTTCTTCAAAACTTCTTTGTCGTTCTTTGGAAAATCATTTAACTTAGGACTATTTTTCCATACGACCTCGATGATTCTTTCCACCACTTGTTCAAAACTCAAGTTTTCCATTTCTTTCATTTCTTCTAAAGTATCCATATAAATTACACCAAAAACGCTCTGAACTTTTTCGTTCTCCATTTTTGTTTCCGGCAAATGAATTGAAATTCCATCACAAAGGACACCATTTTTCACTACATTTTTTTCTTCTGCAATATATCCTCTTTTACGTAACTCATTGATTACTATTTTTCTATTTAACATAATATTTTCTCCTTATCAATTTAAAATTTGCCGGAGCCGATGCTCCAAAAAACCTTCTGAGACTTGCTTCAGGAGGGGGTGCTCTTAATTTTTCGAATGTAGAAATGTACATTTTTTCTCTCCTTTCTATGTATTTTTCTTCTGATTTCTTGATCTATCGGGGTTTGCGGGCATAAAAAATACAGCATGGGCAAAAAGCTGATAGGGCGGCGTAGCCGTTCATCTTGACCCTATTAGCTTTTTGCCCATGCTGTATAATGCACGTTAAAACCCTGATCGAGAAATCAGAAGAAAAATAAAGAGGAAGGAGAGAAACATTACATAGCGACATTCGAAAAAAGTCCCCCATCGGGGGATTTAGGGGGGCTTTCATTTTAATATAATTCATATTTCCATATGTCGGATCTTACCGACATATGGATTATCCTTCTATTTTGAGGCTTTTTCACAATAAACCATATAAGCTCTTGAATTAAGACTATCCAAAAGATCTTTTCCTGATGTTGATGTAAAATCTCCTGGATTAATTTTAATTTCACGCAAGTTTTTCAACGCAAACCATCCGGTGACTTCTTCTGAAGTCTCATCGTTCCAGATTGACGGAACAGTATAACCTTCTGGTGGTGCAAACAGATCCATTTTGCTTAAATCTTCAACATCGCCAATGATAGCATAATTCCCACTACGCGTTGTCAATATCACCTGATTAATGTCATCACGATATTCCGCGCTTGGAAAGCGTCCCATCGTTAAAAGTACCTTTCCCTCATTGGCCGCCGCATGAAGAAAATGAACTTTAATTCCTTCTGCCGGACTCAGCGCACCACCTTTTTGTATTCCAAATTTATATGCAACAATCATGTTTTATTTACCTCCTTGTATTGGCACCAGTTTACTGCCTGCATTTTTAATTTGTTTGACTCCTTCACGAGCTAATCTTATAGCTTCTTCCTTTTCTTCTTGGCTCCACCCAGCGGCATCAAGAGCTTCTAAGATTCCGCATTCCAGACAATCTCGGACCTATCGCGCCTAGATATTGCTGGCCGTTCAGCGTAATCTCTGCCACATCTTAAACATTTCATATGTCTCTCTCCTTTCATTTTCTTATCATATTTTACCACTTCCCAGCATAAGATACAACTAAATCCGTTATAAAATATTTATAATTTTATTGTAAGTGTTTTTTATATTTTTTTAACTATTCCATGTATGAAAAGGGAATGAACCATTAAAGATCCATTCCCTTTTTTACAACGAAAAAAATTTAAAATACGCTCGAAATATTCCTTATTTTTCTTTGCTTTTATCAAAGATTTGTTTCCGGAGATGGTATTATACTGTGACATCCTTATACCTCCTTCGTCAATTCATTCAGATGCAACTCCCATATACATTATAGAACGAGAAATGCTGTTTTTGTATATCTTTCTTGCATTTTTGCCTTACCGACGGCATTTACTTTTCTATATTTTTATTATTCTTGAAAATTACATTCCGGATACAAAACTGGTTGACAGCGTACTGATCCTTCCGGAAGAATATAAGCAAGCCGTCAAAACCTTCATAGAGGTGATTTTGTGAACGTACAACATACACTTTTTCAAATGTCAAAAGGACAGATCTGTTGAAAACGGATGTGTCCTTTTGACATTTCCACCCGCCAGGGTTATGTTTTTTGCGCGATAAATCAAATTTTCTCTTGATTTATTGCGCATTTTATCATATAATCTTAATAGAAAAGTTAATAAAAAATTATTAAAAAAAATTATTATATTTCCTAGACTGTCTATTTTATTGGTTCCAGAAGGAACCGGAAAGGAGATAACATGAAAGTAATCGCAGTCGATAACTACAAAGGAGGGGTTGGAAAAACCACAACGGTCATTAATCTGGCTTACAACCTTTCCGCATTGGGAAAAAGAGTGCTGATGGTTGATGCTGACCCGCAGTCCAATACAACCTATGTTTACAACAGAGTCAACGAAAATTCCAAAACATTGCTGGATATTTTCCATGGTGTAAAAACAGAAAGATGCATTTACAGAACGAATTATCCAAACCTTGATCTTATCAAGGCCTCTCCCCGGATGGAGGAGGCAGATGGACTTCCAGTTATTATCAAAGAAGCTTTGCACCAAGTAGAAGATCGCTATGATTATGCGATTATTGACTGCCATCCTTCCATGCAGCTGCCAACAATTGCCGCACTGGTTGCAGCGGATGAACTTCTGATTCCATATGAACCGGATGCTTTCGGAAAAACTGGCCTAAACTTTCTATCTGATTACATTGCACAGATTCAGGAATACTATAATCCGGAACTTACATACCATGTATTTATTTCGAAATATGCTGGCCGTAAATCTCAGATAGAAGAAATACGTGACCTGGTAGAGAAATACCAGTTTCCACTGCTCACTACCGTTATCAGTAACCGAGCTGCTGTGAATTCAGCGAATAAGGCAAGAAAACCACTGGCAAAACACCGCAGAACCGATGCATCAACAAAAGATTACGAGGATCTTACAAAAGAAGTTCTGGCATTAATGGAATAGGAGAAATAAAAATATGGCAGATTTAAATGCGATTCTTAAGAATAAAATGGGCCTGTCTGTAGAACAGGCAAAAAAAAGCAAGATTCTTGCTTCTCTTTCCGGATCTTACCGGCAGAATATGAAATCAATCCATTATTCCCAGCTGGTTCCAAGCACTAACCAGTTCTATACCGAAAAAGAACTGGAAGATCTGGCAGATATTATCCAGATTTTGGGTGGGGTTGCCCAGAACCTTCTGGTCCGGAAAAAGGATGCAGAACAGTATGAAATTCTGGCCGGACACCGCAGATGGCGGGCCAGTCAAATCGTAGTGCAACGTGGCTTTCCGGAATATGCTTACCTTCCATGTCTTGTGATAGAATGTAATGATGATGTTGCAGAGCTGCTTCTGATCCTGACAAATTCATCCGCTCGAAGTGACTTAAATGGATATGAGCAGATGATGCAGGTCGTTAGACTGCAGGAACTCCTACCCAAAATAAATAAAGATGAAACATTGAAGGGAAGAGTGCTGCGGAAAGAAATCGCTCTGTCCACGAAACGGAGCGAGTCAACCATCCAGAACTTAATGTATACGGCAAAACATCTATCAAAAGATGGAATGCAGGCATTCAAAGAAGAAAAGCTGACACCTGCAGCCGCACTATATCTGGCTAAACAGTCAGAAGAAGATCAGAAAGATCTTGTTCTGAAGGAATTTTTCACCGTATCTGCAATGAAAGGATACCTGTCCAGTAAGAAACCGGTTCAGCGATCCTCCATGTCAGGAAAAGAGCAACCTTTCATTCAGCAACAAGAAATCGAGCAAAAAGTCCCTACTGAAAATTTCGTTTCATATATACAAGAACCGGAGCAACCAGAGAAAAAAGTCGAAAAAACACTGTCGGTCACACAATCATCGAAAACTTTTTCAAAAGAAAAATTTCTCTTTGCCAGCGCCGATCACGAGAAAAGGTATTATGAAACTTTAGAAAATGTTCCAGATCCGGATGCAACTGTCAAGTCTTTATGTTATTGCTTATGTTTAAGCCCCAATACAAGGGATAGACTGGAGAATTTTTTTGACTTCCATGCCATGCAGCCAAAACCTGAATGCCTGAAAAATGATGCACTTTCAGAAGATGATGAAAAAGCAATTAAAATGGCATTCAATTTGTTTTCTGGCGATACCCCAAGTATTAACAACTATGGGGATTCAATCAATCAGGTAAAGGAATGTAAAAGTTATACGGTAAAAGATCTGTTTTGCAGCTCTTATGCACCATATTTTTGGCAGGCAATCCAGATCCGTTATCCAGAATATACCAAGTAATATAGCAAATTGGAAAAAGTCATGGAAGGAGTGTTTTAACATTGGCTGAAAAAGATTCTTCAAAAGAAAGAAAAACTACAGATGAAACAAAATTCGATGTATCAAAGATATTTTCTACTCCGCCAGAGAAACCGAAAACAATAATAAAGAGTTTTAATCTAAAAGAAGAAAATGTGAAAAAATTAGAGAAAATTGCTCATGCTCAGAATATGTCCCTTTCAAAGGTACTGAATGAAATTCTTTCTAATATTGTAATTTGACATTCCTATTGTATCACCGAAAGAAATATGTGTGTATATCAAACATCAAGATAGAGACAGACTATGGAACTGGATTTTCTATAAATAATATAATATATAAACACGTTTACAACGTTTATACGTTTAAGCAAAAGAATCCAGCAAGCATGCGGATTTTCAGTGCTGAAAAAACACCTTTTCTTACTGAAAAAACACCTTTTCTTACCACTAAAAACACCTTTTCTTACTTTCACGTTTTGTTTGCTGGATAGACCGATGCTTCATGAAAAAACACCTTTTCTTACTTTGATGTTTATTGGATGAATGGAAATGTCAGGTTTACGAAAAAACACCTTTTCTTACTTTGGTGGTTTATTGGTGGCTAGAAATGCCAGATTTGCGAAAAAACACCTTTTCTTACTTTGATGTTTATTGGATGAATGGAAATGTCAGGTTCGAAAAAACACCTTTTCTTACTTTGGTGGTTTATTGGGTGGATGGAAATGTTAGATTCGCGAAAAAACACCTTTTCTTACTTTGGTGGTTTATTGATGGATGGAAATATCAGGTTCGTGAAAAAACACCTTTTTTTACTCTGATGGTTTTATGAGTGGGGAAATGGAAAGTAAGATCTACAAAAAACACCTTTTTTTACTTTATTGAGCTATGGTAGAAGAGTGGAATAATAATAAAAGAACTAAAAAAGGAAGTATAAGCATGAATGAAGTCAGAAAAGTTGACATACGAGATTCTGTAAAAACAGTTACCTCAAACAATTTTATTTCAGCGAAAGGATTGGAAACCCTTTCATTGAAAGCACGAAAAATGTTATACATAGCAATTTCTCAATGCCGTATGACCGATGAAACTTTTTTTGTATATTCGATTTCCGCAAAAGAATTTGCTGAAATCATGGAAATATCTCCACAGGCAGTATATGCGGAAGCTGATAAAATAACAAACGAGCTTATCAGAGGAATTCTGCAGGTATCACCTAAAGGTGAAGAAGGATTCAAAAAATATGCATTATTTAGTATGTGTGAATATGAACATGGTATATTAAGGTTCAAGTTGAACCCTGATATGACTTCTTTTTTACTTCGGTTAAAAGGAGATTTTTCAAAACCACTTTTAAGTGATTTTTTAAAGATGCGTTCAACTTATAGCATTGCTATTTGGCATTTGATGCAACGTGAAATGAAGTCTCAGAAACCATATGCGTCGGTTAAAATAGAGTTTGATCTGATGCTGTCTGAACTCAGAGAAGTTACAGGAACACAAAAAAAACTCAAACAATTAGGCCAATTTAAAGAAAAGTGTTTTGAAAAAGCATTGCAGGAAATACATGATATTTGTGGAGTAGAAATTACATATACAAACATAAAAAAGGGCCGGACAGTAGTAGGTTTCCACTGCACTGCGGTGTCATTGAATTATATTGACGAAAAAGATCTTCCACAAGAGCTGAAAGATAGAATAAGGCTCGGACAATTAAGGATTGAAAGCAATAAAAGAGTCCTTACAATAGATGAAAAGAACGAAGTTGAACAACTGGAACAGATAGAAATGATGCTGAATTTTAGATAATCATTGTTCCTGCGCGGATACTTCTTCCTCTGGTTCATCTGGTCTATATTTTCTTACGATTTTCCAAAATTGCTTTTCCATTTCTTCAAGCTCTTCAGGAGTAAGTTTTGCATCATCCATAATTTCACCTCTTTTTTTAAAAACCCCGATGTGATAGAGAAACATCGGGGTTATGGTAAGTATGTACTTTCGAAAGACAGTATAACATCAATGAAACCAAATTGCAATCTTCCAGAACCTAGAATTTTGTGGTATACTTTGAGAGCTACCACCCCTATACTGGTGCGGAAAGGGGGTGTTCCACTTGGATTTAATCACATCATTTTTGTTCTCTGTCTTGGCAAGCGTAGTTGCCTACTACATCTGCAAATGGCTGGATGGAGACAAATAAGCGGTAGCCAGCCTGGGGCATAAGCCACCCCGCCACAACGGAATAGAAAATCCCCGGAGTTGCGACCTCCGGGGATTTTTGCGTATCCACTTGGATACTCACATCATTTATTGCCTATCGGCATTATATCATATGCAGATTCAGAATGCAATATTCCAAAATTAGAATTTTACAACGTCAGGAAAAGAAAAATCGACCGCTGCAGCGTGGATCGGAAAAAAAGAATCCTTTATATTACACAAAAGTCTGAAAATCCAGGAAATTACCAGCACAAATTTACCAATTTTTGTAATATAATAACCTCTCAGGCGTATAAGACAGGAGGTGAGACTATTGAAAAAAAATATGTTTTTTACAAACCAGGTAACATATATGCATTATATTTCTTGAGAGAAAACACGTTATGTTACAACATCAACTTTTCCGGCAAAACAAAGTTTATCTACATGATCCGGTAATATGGCAGAACGCCAGGAACTTCATTCTTCATGAAGGTCCCTGGCGTTTTACGCATTTTCTTCTTTTTTGGGCTTATACCGTTTTTCTAAAGTTTCCAGTTCTTTTGTTGATGTGGGAAGTTTTTCTTTTTGATCGGGTACACGGTTCCCAAAACAACTTTCTAAATAATTGGATATAATATCTCTACTAGCTGGGGGCAATTGTAGAAAATTTTTAAAGAGATTAAATTGTGCATTATTTAGACCGAAAACTGCTTTCAATTCCAACATCTTTTTTTCAAGTGGATCATCTAAAAACATGGAAGTACCTTCTCCGGTTCTGAGCCATTTCATGTTCACTTTTTTCTTTGGCCATATTTCTATTTGGTGAAGATGTCTTTCTGTAACATTTCTTCTGCCAGTTTCTATTTGACATACACTTCCCCAGCTTAATCCTATGATTTCTCCAAACTCTTTCTGTGTTAAATTACATGCTACGCGCAAATCACGAAGTCTCTCATTGATTGTGCTCATTTTGTACCTCCTTTTTAAAAAATATTTTATCATAATTATATCATTTTGTAAATATAGTATGCAAAAAATGATATATTTGTCAATATATTTTTATAAAAAAATATTGACAAATCTTTACAAAACGATATAATTAGCAATATAAAAGATTTCGACAAGGAGGAGATAAAAATGAATAGTCCAATCGAAAGACTAACTAAAAAAGAAGAACGTTCCGGTTTTTTGATGGCAACATTAGATGAAGATGAATTATATGCCGTACAAAATTTCATTGCCGGTATGAAAGCTACAAAAGAATACGTGAAAATGCAGGAAAAAGAAAAAGAAAAAGCTGAAAATCCAGAATAGAATCCGGGGGTAGTAATGAGGGAATATACCGATCAAGAAATCTGCCAAATTATTCAAGACTACGATCGCATTATTCAAGAGCTACGATATGGCGTAGAAGCCTTTGTCCGTGAATTAGTGAGTTTGGATTCTAATGATGACTGGCTTTGCAGACTTCTGGCGCTACAGCATTCAGGAACCGGGAGTGCGACAACTCATTCGAGCTTACATGATCTGAGCGATTTGCTGAAAAACAAGAAATTTAAAGGAATGGAATACTCCAGCGAACTGCAAAAGGGAATCAATGAAAAGCTGGAAGAGATTGACGGTATACAAAAAATACATAGATGTTATATGTGCCTCCCGCGTAAAGAACATGAGATTTTGCAGCTTTTGTATGAAAAGTTCATATCCTGGAACGAAGTCGCGAAAGAATTACAAATTTCTTCGCGAACAATCCAAAGAAGGCGAAAACGTGCATTGAATATGATCCATTCCATGTACCATTCAAATTTGGATGTGCATGAATTGATTAATAAGAATTGGATAAAAGCAGATAAGTAAATTTTTTATTGGTTCCATTTGAGAACCCGAAAGGAGAAAACATGAAAACAATCGCAGTTGACAACTACAAGGGCGGTGTTGGAAAGACCACAACTGTTATAAACCTGGCTTACAACCTTTCCGCAAAAGGAAAAAGAGTTTTGATGGTTGATACTGACCCGCAGGCCAATGCGACCTACATTTACAGCAAGGTCAACGAAAGCACCAGAACTCTGCTGGATATTTTTCATGGTAAAAAAACAATAAGTTGTATTTACCGGACAAAATATCCAAATCTTGATCTGATTAAAGGATCGCCCCGAATGGAAGAAGCAGATGGACTTCCACTTATTATCAAAGAAGCTTTGAAACAAGTAGAAGATCGATACGATTATGCAATCATTGACTGCCATCCTTCCATGCAGCTGCCAACGATTGCCGCACTGGTTGCTGCGGATGAACTTCTGATTCCATATGAGCCGGACGTTTTTGGAAAAACAGGGTTAAACTTCCTTTCCGATTACATTGCACAGATCCAGGAAATCTATAACCCAGGTCTTACATATCATGTTTTCATCGCAAAATATGCGGAACGCAAATCGCAGCTTGAAGAAATTTATGATCTGATCGAAAGATACCAGTTCCCAATGCTGGAAACAGTGGTCAGAAACCGTGTTTCTGTAAATTCTGCCAATAAGGCAAGAAAACCGTTGGCGAGACACCGCAGATTTGATGCGGCAACAAAAGACTACGAAGATCTTACAAAAGAAGTTCTGGCATTGATGGAATAAGAGGGAGGCAGAAAATTGGCAAATTTGAATGCAATCCTAAAGAATAAAATGGGGTTGTCTGCAGAGCAGGCAAAGAAAAGCAAAGTTCTGGCATCTCTCTCTGGATCTTACCGACAGAACATGAAATCAATTCATTATACGCAATTGGTTTCAAACATTAATCAGTTTTACAGTGAAAAAGAACTGGAAAATCTGGCAGATGTTATCCAGATTTTGGGCGGGGTTGCTCAGAATCTTCTGGTCCGAAAGAAGGATGCAGAGCAGTATGAAATTCTGGCCGGACACCGCAGATGGCGGGCCAGTCAAATCGTAGTGCAGCGTGGCTTTCCGGAATATGCTTACCTTCCATGTCTTGTGATAGAATGTAATGATGATGTTGCAGAGCTGCTTCTGATCCTGACAAATTCATCCGCTCGAAATGATTTAAATGGGTATGAACAGATGATGCAGGTAGTCAGACTGAAGGAACTCCTGCCAAAAATCAATAAAGATGAAACATTGAAGGGAAGAATACTGCGGAAAGAAATCGCTCTGTCCACAAAACGGAGTGAATCAACCATTCAGAACTTAATGTTTACGGCAAAGCATCTGTCAGAAGATGGAATGCAGGCATTCAGAGAAGAAAAACTGACACCTGCAGCTGCATTGTATCTGGCCAAGCAGTCGAAAGAAGATCAGAAAGATCTTGTTCAGAAGGAATTTTTCACCGTGGCTGCAATGGAAGGTTATCTCGCAAGCAAATCCGTGACACAGGAAATACCTTCTAAACAGCCCACAAAAGAAGGAAAAAGAAACCCAAACCTCAAGCCGTGCAAAACAGGACTGAGCAAATCAGGCGCGTGTGGTTCTGCAGCGTATTGTGAAGCACCATACTCATGCTGCAAAGAATGTAAAAAAGAATGTTCTTTGCGTTGTGGCTGGATTCGGGAAGAAATAGATGATATTCCGGAGAAACATCAAGGTCCGGAACCATATGTTGCGGTACCTGCAGAAAAAACAGAATCTAAAAGACAAGTAGAAAATCTTTCTGATTTTCCGGAAGAAGGAATTCGTTTTACGAGTTCAGAACACAAAAAAGCATATTACGATAGTCTGCAGAAATTTTCTGCACCAGATTCTGCAGATAAAGCATTATGCTACTGCATCAATTTGATGCAGAGTACCAGAAGTCATGTAACAGAAATATTCGATTTTGAACAGAAATGTTTAAAAACGGAATGCTTGAAAGCCGGATGGCAGACAAGCAGCAGTGAAAAGGCAATCCGAATGGCATTCAATCTGTTTTCGGGGGAGATACCTACTGTGGACTATGAAGACAAAGTAGATAACCAGTTGAAAGAATGTCAGAACTATACAGTAAATGAACTGTTTTACAGCTCTTTTGCTCCATATTTCTGGCAGGCAGTCCAGCTCCGTTATCCAGAGTATACGAAATAGAAAAGCAGATCAGTATTCTTGCTTAAACCACTTGAGGGGAAAATAAAAAATGGAAACCGTATTGAAATATTTACCAGTTATTGTGTTTTATATAAAATGCTTTGTCAGCTATTTCACGTTTGCACGGACAAACGCGAAAAGTAATGAGTATTTGACCAGATTGCGTCATCCTGAATTTAGAACCTACTGGGGGCATAAAATTCTGCTGGCAGCCTTGGACTTTACCACAAAAGGAACCTTCTATCTAATTGCTTTATTCATCTGGATTTTCCCTGGATCACAAGACCTGCTTTTGAACATTCTTATATTGTAATAGCAGTGGACTTTGTTTCTTTTCATGGAGATCCATCCAATCATGCAGTGTTACTGAATATTGTCAGAAAAGAAGGACGAAAAAATGGAATTATGAAACGGTGGACAGCAACACAAACGGCTCAATATATATCTATTTTGATTATAGTTTCTTTGTTCGTTTCTTATGGTATTCAAACAAAGAATCTCTCGATTTGTTTGAATACCATAAGAAATATTGACTGGTGACCTGTAACTGAAATATAGAATACAAAAATCATGAAAATGCGGGGAAATATATATGTTGAAAAAATATTTATGGAAGAAGGCAATAAAAAAAGCCTGCAGTGCAACCGAAGGTTTAGAAGACACATTTGCCAATTATCTTACAAAAAGTCCAGGTGTAAAAAGATACTTTCGGTTGCTTACCAAAGCTAATACATCAAATAATTTATACCGAAATTTTGTCATTACAATAGCATTTGAATTATATATGTGTAAAAGAAAGGAACAAAAAGCGTGGTCATTGGCATTTGCTATTCTGGACAACTGGTTTGATTTGAACAAAGTAGATTATCAAGAAATACAAAATCAAGTAGATCCGAAAGAACTTAAGAATATTTTGTCTGGCACACAAAACGTATATCGGGAATATTTTTTACTATATGACGATCCCATTGGCAAAGATCTTATTAGAGTTCATTTTCCATATCCGTTCGGCAAGCTTTATGTAGATGTCAAAGCTAATCTGTCTCGCGGAATAGAATCCGGTTTTTTTAGATCTGGTTTTTCGTACTACAAGGTGGATGGGAAGAGCGAAAAGGAAATAAACTGTGTAGCTGCCATTGGCGATCAGAAAAATTTTTTAAACACAAATTTAAGAAAGAGAGGATAAAAAAATGAACAAAGTATGGGAGATTGGAAGACTAACAAAGGAGCCAGAGATACGTTACACTTCAAAAAAGAATGGAAATGGTGAAGAGGAATCTACCGTAACAGCAAGCTATACACTTGCTGTTGCAAGAGGATACCGGCATGAGGATGGACAGCAGGACGCAGATTTTTCCGCTGCGTTGCCTTTGGAAAGAACGCTGAGTTTGCGGAAAAATACCTTCATAAGGGAACTAAGATCGCTATTTCCGGACATTTGCATTCTGGCAGTTACACAAACAAAGACGGGGTTAAAGTTTATAACGTGAACATTGTTGTGGAACAGCATGAATTTGCGGAAAGCAAACGGGATCAGACTTCTGGAGGAAATGCCGGAGAGATAGATATGGATACAGAGTTTCTTGATATTTCGAAAATGTCGGAAGAAGAACTTCCATTCCGATAAAAACGAGGGGGTTAAAAGATGGATATTGAAAAAAAGATCCGGAAACTGCTGGCTCTGTCAGAAAGTCCAAACGAATTCGAAGCCCAGGCTGCACTCTTAAAAGCCAGGCAGCTTATGGCAGAGTATAAATTAACCGAAGCAGAGCTGCATGAGGGAAATAAGAAAGTCAAAACAATCAAAACATCTATTTCCTGCACAAAACAAACAAATTTTTGGATATTTACTTTATCTACCGTTATTGGCGAAAATTACTGTTGTCAGGCTGTACATGAAAGAGCAAAACACTCAAAAACATATTTTATTGGATTCGTTGGACTCGAAGAAGATGTGAGTATATGTGTAAATATTTTTACATATGCAGTGGACTGCGTTTTAACACAGATACAAAATTTGAAACAGACATACTGTAATTTATCGCTTGGTGCGCAAAAAAAAATAACCAATGGATATGGAGCCGGTTTTTGTGAAGGGGTAAGAGAAGCGTTTTCAAAGCAGGATCAAGAAAAGGAAAAAGAATGGAGTCTGATACTACGGTTACCGAAAGAAGTCATAGATTTTTGCGACAAATTTAATACGGGTCAAGGTAATATGTATGATACACCGATAGACTTCAGGAAATTCTCATCTGGATATTTAGATGGAAAATGTTTTGGAGAACAGAAACGGTTACAGCCTGCACGACATGCCAGCACAATTTAATGAGATTTTGGAGGATTGAAATATGTCATATTACTGATATTTATGAAAAACAAAAAGACTACAGCGTGCTTAAGAACGAGGAAAAATATATGATAGAAAAAGTATACGATGATAATATGTTATCATTCAAAGAAAAAGGATTGTATACAGCAATCTACCTGAACGAAACCATGAACGTGGATCAGTTAGTGGAATCTGGAAAAGATAAAGCAGATGCTGTACGATCCGGTTTAAAAAAACTGATCGAAAAGCAATACATAAAAAAAAGTGTTGTCCGGGAAAAAAACGGAAATTTCGTTACGGTATATTACCAGGTAATTGAGTAAAATGTATCATACATCTTGCGGAAGCACAGTGACCACGTAGAAAAATGGATAACCCCAGTTGTAAACGTGTCAGAGCTTGCAGAATGGACAAAACTGCCTGGTATGGTAAAAGTACCAGGCAGACAAAAAAATCAAAATAAGGGTGTAAATTGTGACGCAGTGACGAAAATGGGGCTACGGATCGCAAAAGGCTAGAAACAGGAGGTTTTTACTATGGCAGTCTACAAAAGAATCCAAAAAATAGATGGTTATACGATGATGTCAAATTATCATTTACGCGACATGAATCTTTCCCTA
>UMCM01012502.1_pt1 | contig 14863 bp, 5 predicted proteins | sample 1964231 | NCBI WGS metagenome assembly UMCM01 (sample SAMEA4835968, study PRJEB28245) | human gut metagenome | biome: gut microbiome; material: fecal sample | place: Denmark | collected 2008
GTATTTCGTAATCTGTTCCATTATGACGAGATTCCGAAAATCGCATTCAATGACCGAATTGTTCCGCATTGTATGCCGGATGAGATCTGGATCACAGATACAACATTCAGAGATGGCCAACAATCACGTGCCCCGTACAGTACTGAGCAGATCGTAACATTATATGATTATTTTCATCGTCTGGGTGGTCCGAAGGGAAAGATCAGACAGTGTGAATTCTTCCTCTATAGTAAAAAGGACAGAGACGCAGTCTACAAATGCATGGAAAAGGATTATAAATTCCCGGAGATAACAAGCTGGATCCGTGCGAGCAAGAAAGATTTCGAACTGGTGAAAGAGATCGGAATGAAAGAGACTGGTATTCTGGTAAGCTGTTCGGACTATCATATATTCTATAAACTAAAGATGACAAGACGTGAGGCAATGGAACATTATCTGTCTATCGTAAGAGAATGTCTTGAGACAGGAATCAGCCCGAGATGTCATCTGGAAGATATCACACGTTCCGACATCTATGGATTCGTCATTCCATTCTGTCTGGAACTTATGAAACTGATGGATGAGTATAAGATTCCGGTCAAGATCCGTGTCTGTGATACCATGGGATACGGGGTCAACTATCCGGGAGCTGTAATACCAAGATCTATTCCGGGAATCATCTATGGACTCAGAGTACATGCCGGTGTTCCAAGCGAACTGATCGAATTTCACGGACATAATGATTTCTATAAGGCAGTCAGCAATTCATCGACAGCATGGCTTTATGGTGCGTGCGGTGTGAACTGTTCACTTTTTGGAATCGGAGAGCGTACCGGTAATACACCACTGGAAGCGATGGTGTTCGAATATGCACAGCTTCGTGGCACACTGGATGGGATGGATACAACAGTTATCACAGAGCTTGCAGATTATTATGAGAAAGAGATCGGATATCATATTCCTTCAAGAACACCTTTTGTTGGTAAGAACTTTAATGTAACAAGGGCTGGAATCCATGCAGATGGTTTATTGAAGAATGAAGAGATCTACAACGTATTTGATACCGGAAAATTCCTGAACCGTCCTCCGCTTGTTGCAATATCTAACACATCCGGACTTGCAGGTATTGCACACTGGATCAATACATATTTTAAGCTGCCGGAGGACAAGAAAGTAGATAAGAACTCAGAACTTGTAAGTTCTGTAAAAGAATGGGTAGATAAGCAGTATGAAGAAGGACGAGTAACCGTTCTTACAGACGATGAGTTGATCAGAGTTATCGACGAAAACTGTAAGAGAATTGGTGTGGAATTGATATAGCAGAGGTGTTTTTAATGGAAGAATATCAGGACAGATCCTTACGAGGAAGAGTGTTCCGGCATCTGCGGGAAGATATTTTGAATGGGGTATATAAAAATCATGAAGAATTAAGGGAAGTAACAATCGGTGAAGAACTGGGGGTAAGCAGAACACCGGTAAGAGAAGCCTTAAGACAATTGGAGTTAGAAGGACTGGTTACGATCATTCCGAATAAAGGTGCGTATGTGACAGCCATTACCAGAAAAGATGTGAAAGATATCTATAAGATACGTTCGCAACTGGAAGGGCTGTGTGCCAACTGGGCAACGAAATATATTACGGATGCGCAGATTGAAGAACTGGAAGAAGTGATTCTTCTGTCAGAATTTCATTTGCATAAGAAAGGATCCGGACAGATTGAACAGATGTCAGAAATGGATGGTAAGTTTCATAAGATAATGTATGAGGCATCCAACAGCAGGATCCTGGAACATGTATTAACAGATTTTCACAAGTATGTACAGCTTGCCAGGACGATGTCTATTGAAGCACCGGAGCGTGCCGAGAAATCAATAGAAGAACACAGAGAAATCCTGGAAGCAATCAAGGCAAAAGATGCGGCAAAAGCAGAACAGCTTGCAAATGAACATATATTACACGTGATGGAAAATCTGCATCTGGAAGAATAATAAAAGATGCCGCGAACAGATAGAAAGGAGACAAATACCATGGCAAAAATTAAAATGACAACACCGATTGTAGAGATGGACGGAGACGAGATGACAAGAATTCTCTGGAAGATGATCAAAGAAGATCTTCTGGAGCCATATATTGAACTGAACACAGAATATTATGATCTGGGTCTGGAACATAGAAATGAGACAGATGATCAGGTAACAATCGATGCTGCTAATGCAACCAAGAAATATAAAGTTGCAGTAAAATGTGCAACAATCACACCGAATGCGGCACGTATGAAAGAGTACGATCTGAAAGAAATGTGGAGGAGTCCGAACGGAACGATCCGTGCAATACTTGACGGAACTGTATTTCGTGCACCGATTGTTGTAAAAGGCATTGAGCCATGTGTAAAAAACTGGAAAAAACCAATCACTATTGCAAGACATGCATATGGAGATGTATATAAAAATACAGAGATGAAGATTCCTGGACCTGGAAAAGTAGAACTGGTATACACGGCAGAAGACGGCACAGAGACCAGAGAACTGGTACACAACTATGCAGGACCGGGTGTTGCACAGGGAATGCATAACTTATGCGGATCTATTGAAAGCTTTGCGAGAAGCTGCTTTAATTATGCATTGGATACAAAGCAGGATCTGTGGTTCGCAACAAAAGATACGATCTCTAAGAAGTATGACCATACATTCAAAGATATTTTCCAGGAAATCTTTGACAAAGATTATGCCGAGAAGTTCAAAGAAGCCGGAATTACATATTTCTATACTTTGATCGATGATGCGGTTGCAAGAGTTATGAAATCAGAAGGCGGATATATCTGGGCATGTAAGAACTATGACGGAGATGTAATGAGTGATATGGTTTCTTCCGCATTTGGTTCTCTTGCAATGATGACATCTGTTCTGGTATCACCGGATGGAAATTATGAATATGAGGCAGCTCATGGAACTGTACAACGTCATTATTACAAGCATCTGAAAGGGGAAGAGACTTCTACAAACTCTGTAGCTACAATTTTTGCATGGACAGGTGCTCTTAGAAAACGTGGTGAGATGGATGGAAATGCCGAATTGGCAGCATTCGCAGATAAGCTTGAAAAAGCAACCATTGATACCATTGAAGAAGGTAAGATGACGAAAGATTTGGCATTGATCACGACACTGGAAAATCCAACCGTATTGAACAGCGAAGGATTTATTAAGGCAATTGCTGAAAAATTAAAATAGATAATATATTACAAAAAACACCATACAATGTAAAAGATTCTCGAATGAAATTGTCTTATTACAGTTGTATGGTGTTTTTATTCTATGCTTTTATCCATGAGCCGACCCATTCATGAGTCGTTTTGTTATATTTCCTTTTATATAATGTACCGTTAATATATTTATAACGCCATTCAATATCTGCAGAACTAGGTATGATTTCCGCATTCCCGTCATCGTATTCAATGACTTCAGAGGAGGCGGCATAAACGGAGCTTGTCATAAACGGTAAACATGCAGAACCGGAAAATAAAATAATATAAAATAAAAAGAATAATCGAAAATGATATTTATTCATGAGGTATTTCCTCTTTTTTGGTGTATATTGTTACATTTTTGAAATCATCAGGTATCGTGTCTAATGATCCAACATATTTTCCGTTCACATATAAGTGATAACCATTATGAACCTTTAGAAGACAGACGTTATCATCTTCGAGAGTGAATGTACCGTTTGTATCACTCGAAGGCCCCGGGGAAGATGGTTCGATCACGACAAAAATTGTAATAATAAGTACACCGCATAAAATAATGGTATGTATAACACTTCTAAATAAAGAATGTTTTCTTGGAGCATCTGGTGTGGATAGCATAAATGTGATACGTGATTCAAGTTCGGAAGTAACAGTACCCGTAAAATTAATAGTATCTACCATCTGCAAAGAATCCGAAGAATCGTCGGTGAGTGTATTTTTTGCAATCTTTAATATTAATTCTGCATATTGGACAGAATCAAAATCAGGGATATGTTTCTTTAGATAATTATCATTATCAATCTCTAAAGTAAGAAAATATTCTTTTTGAAGAAGATATACAAAGGGATTCCACCAATGGATACATACAATTAACTCGATAAACAATTTCATCCACAAATCGTGATTCTTATAATGCTTCAGTTCATGCAAACATATAAGTTGTATCTCTTCCTCGGAAAGAGATATATTTTTTGGAAAAACCAGAATTGGGAATAAAGTACCTGTAATAGCCGGTGATGTCCGTGATGGTATAATGGCAATCTCTATGGGAGCCGGAATATATTTGCGGAGCATCTGATATAGTGGATCAGTATGGTCTGAATTTTGTGTAAAATTTTTCAAATAGTTTCCGAGCCGTATTTTTCTATAAAAGAATATAAGGACTTTTATAACCGCCACAGAAATCCAAAGAATAAGTAAGCAGTCATAGATACTCAGATTTCCAATCTTGTTATCACATAATGGATTCGTAAAACGTGGAAGAAATTTTTCTGAATAAACAGAATATGTAAATGGAAAGTTAACGGGAACAGATAACCTTATAAAAATAAGTAGTATCCCTAAAAACAACCACTTAGTATTTTTCGCAAATACATTCCTGGCACGGTATAAAATAATATAAAGATATATTGTAAGAAACATAATTGCAAAAAAACATGTTAAAAATGGACCAAATGATATTTCCATCAGCGTATTTCCTCGATTTCTTTTTTCCTCTTTTGAATTATCTGTTCAAGTCTTTCCAGTTTTGATGCATCCTGCTCTTCTTTGATAAATGCAGCGATCAGCGATGATGTAGAACTGGTTCCGATGATATCTTTATATTCAGTATTAAAATATTCATCTCTGGAAATCAGGGGACGGTAACTTCTGCTCAGTACAGTGCCGCTATATACAATGTCAGCAACTTCTATGAGATTTTCTTTCAGAAGAACCTTCAGACAGGACTGAACCGTATTGATATTCAATGCAGGGCTGCCGTTAACAATGTCCGAAGCAACCATCGGAGAAGAATGATCCCAAAGAACTTTCATAACATCCAGCTGTCGCTTTGACAGTTTCTTTTTCATAATATTACCTTCTTTCTTGCGTATTCACACATTAATTATAACTATGTAAAAAAAAGAAATCAATGAAAATACACAATAAAACCAATAGATTCTATAAAATAATTGACGGAATTTACACATGATGATAAAGTGAATATATAACAACTCGATGAAAATTCGATAAAATGGGGGAAAACAATGAAACGAAAACTGGCAAAATCATGGAAACGAATCGTTGCTACGACATTGATTATGGCGATGATACTTACATCAACGTCATTAGAAAGCCTTGCGGCAGAAACGGACGGGAATTCGCCGCCGGTTAAGACAGAAAAAGAAGAGACAACTGAAAAAGAAGTAGTTGTATGTAAAGAGAATGTGATCGAATCAAAGAATACAGAAGATTCTACGACGTACGATGCCGGTGACGGTGTTCTGGTAACGGAATATTATGGCCAGGATGTCAGATTCCGTAATGAGGACGGTGAACTGGTAGATTATGATCCGACGTTAAAGAAGTTAGAATCAAGAAACGATCTTAACGGATATGCATATGAGAACACTGCAGGTGATCAGAAACAGTATTTTCCAGAAAATCTGACAGAAGAGACACCGATTCTGTTGGAAAATGAGGACAAACAGATTCGGTTAGTTCCGGTTGAGGGGCCGGAGAAAAACGATAAAAAGGGCGATAGTTTAAAAGAACAGATAGATTATGAATCTGATGAAGTATCAGAGGAAGAACAACAGTTACAAGAAGATCAGATATCAATGGAAACTGTACAGACTGAGCAGGCAGAGGTTAAAGAAGATTCTGTCACGGATGTATATGAAGAGATTACAGAGGAACCGGTAAAAGCTGTATATGACCATGAGAGCGGTAAAGTAAGTTATCAGTATATTTCACAGGAACATGGAATCAAGGAGCAGATTGTATTATCTGAAAAACCAGAGAATAATGCATTCTCTTTCCTGCTTGAGATGCCGGGAATGACCATAAAAAAGAATCCGGTAGGAGAGGGATTGACAGTTTATAAAGATGATACAATCGCAGCATATATTCAGGAACCAAATATGGATGATGCATCCGGCAACGCATATTCGGAAGACGCATCTTATGATGTGAAAACAGTAGATGAAGAGGCCGGAAAATATCTTCTGACGTTAAATGTATCAGAAAAATACCTGAATGCAAAGGACCGTCAGTACCCGGTTACCATAGATCCTACTCTGGTGTGGTCTGACAATTCAAGAATCAGTGATGTATATGTATTAAGTAAATACCCAACGTATAATTATTATGTCAGCGGAATCACTTCGTTTTATCTTGGCAATGGAAAACAGGGAATTTCAAGAACGTATTTTGCATTATCTGATCTGAAAGAAATATCAAAAAGATATGTAAAGCGGGCAACGTTATCATTGGTTGAAACAGGTGTTGGTAAGTCTGGAAGAATTACAAGGGCATTCCGGGTAACATCAAGCTGGGCAAAAAATACAATTTCCTGGAATAAACAGCCGTCGTTTGATGGAAATGAAATAGGACGTGTTACGACAAAAGGTGCCTATCAGACAGATAACATTGATGTTACAAAACTAGTCCAGGGTTATGCAGATCGCAGATATTCTAACTACGGAATTATGCTGTTGAAGGATAATGAAGGGCAGGCAAATACAGTTGCACAATTCTTTGGAGTGCGTCATGCAACTACTAAGTACAGGCCGAAATTAACCGTGGAATATTACGACCGTCCGGCAAAAGCAGTTTCCGTAAAAATGACTCCGGAGTATGTAAAGCCAGGACAGAAAACAAAACTGGAATGGAGTGGAATTACAGCAGGCGATTTAAGCGCTGTACAGTACCGTTCTGTAGAGTACGATGAAAAGAATAATAAAGAGCTGACGACAGAAGCTGGATATTCTAAGAATACGAATATTGGGACAACTGCAAATGGAAGTGCAGAGATTACTGTCGGAAGTAATGTGCCAACAGGATCTTATAAGACCTATAAAGTTGCAGTACGTGGTGTCGGCAAAAGCGGAGCGACCGGTGAAGAAAATTATAAACTGCTGAAAGTTGACAATGCACCGCCTAAAGGTTCGATCAAGGTATTGGAAAGTGGAACTGCCAAGGAGACAGACGTATTACAGGATACCGTAGAAATTGTTGGAGAAGTGGATGGAACAGGTTCACCGATTAAGACCAGTTCTATGAAATTATACGACAGCAACGGAGAATTTGTGAAAGACATTTATACAAATTCTACATTATCTAAGATACAAACAGTATTTACGCCAGAATTAGCAAATGGTACATATACATTAAAGATGACGATGGAAGATTCCGTTGGTCTTACGGCAGAATGTGAGAAACAGATAAAAGTTGTAAATAAACTTGCGGCCCCTGTTTCGAAATCTGTGATATCAAATAAGAGCAATATAGAAATTTCATGGAATTTCCCATACGCATCATCAGAAGTAAAGGGAATGGCATACAAGTTACCGGGAAGCGAAGAATGGACAATTGTAGAAGGTGTTACCGGAACGAAGGGAAAATTACCGATAACTCTACCGGAAGAAGAAGGTAATTATGATGTCAGTATATGTGGAATCGATGAGGCCGGAGGAAAAGGTGAAGCAGCAACCGTACATTGTGTATTAGATAAGACTGCGCCGAAAGCTGAAATATCCAAAGCAGACAGAGGACTTTTATTCGGAACAATTGAAGACAGTAATCTGGATAAGTGGGAAGTATCTGTTCACCGAAAGGGAAGCACCGATGAAGAAAATATTTTAAACGGTAATAAAGATGTACACAGTGACTACATTGGTTTCTTTGATATGAGTGGATTGGAAGACGGTGTAGAATATGAACTTTGCCTGAAAGTAACAGACAAAGCCGGAAATGTAACGACTACGGTGAAAGATGTTATCAAATCAAAAGATGACATACTGGCAAAAAGAGTTATTGCAAAATTCCATGTAAAACGTCCGGAATATGAGGCACATTCAGAATCCCACATTGTATTTCCGGCAAATATCAATAAAATAGAATTAATGAAGTGGGGACTTGATGGAGAAATCCCTTCCGGAGATACCAAATGGTATTGTGATCAAAAACTGGTCAGCTCAGAACAGACATGGACTAAGAATATTCCGGGTGTAGATAGTGGAACACATGGGATACTTGCGGTTGTGTACCAGGACAATGCATATTATTATAGCCGAAATATTATTCAGAATCGTCAATTACTGCCGGTAAAAGCCGAAGGAACGACAGATCTTCCAAAGAACTGCGTGGCTTTCCGATTGAATACAGGACAGGAAGAGATAAAAGCGAAGGTAATAATTAATGGCACAAAAACAGAAGAGATTACTTCCGGAGAGACGGTATATTTTGCCGGATTAGATTCCGGAACACGTGTAGATGCATCGTCTATAAAGGTTCTGCCACAGGATGCTTCACAAGACACTTCCAAATGGATAATAGAACTTGACTGTGCGGAGGAAGAAACTTTTGAACTGTCCGTAGCAGAGAATTATCATCCGTATGAAGCAGGCGTAAAAGACAAATTAAATTATAAAACATATCTGCGTTGGCAGGGAATTACAGGAACGTGGCCGGAGCAATGGTCTTATGAAGTATACAGAGGACAGGAAGAAGACTTTGTCCCTTCTGAAGAGAATAAGATCGCTTCGGATGTGAAGGCTAACTACTGGGCTGAAATGAACGTAAATTATTCTAAACACTTTTATTATAGAATCCGTGCTGTAGAAAAAGATAAAAGTGGGAAAGTAATACAGGCCAGCAGTTATTCTAATGAGATTAGCAGTGCAGTTATAGATGCAGATGAATATGTAAAACGTCTGGGATTAAAAGAGTACTGGGAATACGCCGAGTTCAGCACTCCGTCAGGAGATGGCAACATAGAAAAGAGCCGTGGAAACCTTGTTTACTCACAGACGGATACAGAAATTCCAAATGAACAGCTGCCTGTAAAGCTTGAGCGTACATACAATAGTATGTCTTCAGAAAAAACCGCATTTGGTGTGGGGTGGACGCATAGCTTTGATATGGAATTACTCAACATCTGCAAAAACGATTCTTTGGATTTTAAAAATGTTGTGCTCAAAGATGGAAATGGTACACTTTTCTTTTTTAATAAAAAAGAGGATGGAAGTTATACATCTTCCATGGGAAAATATGTCAATCTGAAGAAAGAATCAAAAACAGAAGAAGTTGAGCTTCCTGATAAGGAAATCGGCGTAAAAGATAAGAAGAAAAAAGTAAAAGTAATAAGTGAATTCTCGATGAATACCAAGGATAATGTCGAGTATCGCTTTAATTCGAGCGGTCAGCTGATCTATATGGCAGAGGCTAACGGAAATTTCCTTTTATTTGATTATGATACAGATAAGGGATTGCTGTCTAAACTGACAACAAGTAAGAATCTGTCGATGGAATTCACATATTATTCTGAGAAGGATTACGAAGAAGGACGGGCAAGACCGGATATCTTTACTGTCAAAGAAGTAAAGTTACCGGATGGCAGCAAGGTATCTTATGAATATAAAGATTCACGGTTAACAGGTGTAACAAAGACAGGTACGGATAAATCATCAACTATTCACTGGTCAATGAAATATAATGCTGACGGAAAGCTTTCTGAATTAACAGATGCCTGTGATAATGCATATCAGATAAGATATGATGGCGAAAAAGCCGATAAAATCACGTATCCGAATAAAGAAGCTATCAGCCTGAGTTATAATGTGGAGGACAATGAGACTACCACATATAAAGAAGTAACCGAGGATGGAGAGATGACCAAGGTTCTTCTTGAAGTTAACACATTCGATCCTTCTTCCGGGAACAGTATTAAGATGACAGATAATGACGGGGATTCCGTACAGTATGAATATACCGATAATCTTCTTTCTAAAACAATGTACTCCATGAACTATCAGGAAATAGAAGGACAGGCTATTGTAGAGAAATCCACTGATAAGACAGAAGTCAAGAAATATTCATCCAGAGAAAATCTTACAGAAGAAACTGACGAAGACGGAATAAAATGTACTTATACTTATAATGAGAATGCCCCGGAAAAATTAAAAGATCTTCCGACAAGATACCGGGAAGTCAATGCAGAAGGAAATCTTATTACTGATGAAACGTATACGTATGACAGCAATGGAAATGTGATTCGCTCATATGACGCAATAGACGGAAGAGTAGTAGAGACGACATATTACGAAGAAGATGATACCACAACAGGAAAAATAAAAGGCGAGATTAAGTCAGAACGGGAGTATTTCCTGACAGATAGTGGAAATCAGACTTCGACAGAGACAACCTATACTTATGATGCATCTGGGAAAAAGACAGAAGTTACAACAGAAAAAGCCGGACAGTACAGTGTTACAACAACCAGGGTATATGATGTTATGGGCAGGGAGATCAGTTCTACAGATACTCTGGGAACAACGACTACAACAGATTATGATCCATTTGGAAGAATCAGTAAAATAACAGTAAAACAGGGCGAGATTACGGATGTTGTAACCAGAACGTATGATAAGAATGGAACGCTGATCAAAGAAACCGATGAAGATGGAACAGTCTACACTTATACTTATGATAACATGAATCGTGTGATCGAAGAAGGTATACAGAAAGGAGAATTATCGAAAGTCTGGACGACAGATTATTCATACGGAAGTGTTGCGGTAAATACAGGGAAGGGCACAACCAAGAATACCAGACATGTCCAGATTACAACAGAAAAGAATCCGGATGGAGAGATCCTTGAACAGACTTATGCGGATATCTATGGTAAAACAATTCGTCAGAAGAAGAATGGACTATACGTAGATTACACTTATGACAGAGAAAAACATATAACGGCCAGCTGCCAGTTGGGAACCGATCCAGATAATGAGAATCCGGTTGTAACAGTATACCTTTATGATAAGAATGGTAATACGTCCGGACAGGTTTTAAACCCGGTATATAATGCGGATTCAAAGACATTCACACTGACAAAAGATTCACTCAGTCAGAATCTTACTTATGACAGTACAGGGAATGTAACTTCAACAACAGACGGAGAAGGGAATAAGATATCTTATACCTATGATGCGTATGGAAGGATTACATCGGTAACACAGCCGTCCGGAGAAGGTGAAGCTTCGAATGTAACACAGTACAAATATGATGAATTCGATGCAAACAGCAAGAATGGGAACACACTGAATACAGTAACAGATGCACTTGGACATACTTCAGTCACAACTTATAATATTGCAATGCAGCCAGTCAGTGTCTCTGATAAAGGTGACGGAACGGTTCAGGCAATCAGCCAGAACTATACTTATGACAACAAGGGGCGTGTAAAAGAACGCAAAGGAAGTCTTGGAACTTCTTCGACCTATGATTATGACGGGAAAGACCGCGTTACGGCAATGCACTATAAGAATGCATCTGGCGCAGAAGAGCTTCGGACAACTTATACCTATGATAAATCCGATAATATTACGTCCATGACAGATTATAATGTTGCCGGAACAACAGCAACACCTTATCGATATACAGAATATAAATACGATAAGTTAAAAAGAGTGACAAGTGTTACAGAAATGAACACAAAGAAAGAACCGTCGGCGCTCACTGCTGAAGAAAAAGAAAAGGCAACGACAAAGTACAACTATGATATAGATGGAAATCTTCTCGCAGTTACTTATACGAAGCCAGACTGGAAAGTAACAGGACAGAGATATGAATATGACAAGAATAAGTGGTTGAAGACAATTAAAGTTGTAACCGAGGACGGAAAAGAAGCAGTACTTCGGACTTATGACTATGATGAGTATGGAAGCGTATCAGATATCACAGATTACCGGGTGATGTCAAAAACAGGAGAGATTGTAAAAAGTCCGGAATCAACAACCTGTCATTATACATACGATACTTGCAGAAGACCGGTTTCTATGACTTATACAGACAGTGAGAATCCAGATGTAACAAAAGAAGCTTATACTTATCAATACGATAAAAATAGCCGGCTGGTTAAAGAAACTCTGCAGAATCTGTATCCGGAGAAAGAGGATGACCGACAGGATGAAGTCCGTAGTTACGAGTATGATAGAAGAGGCAATCTGGTACAGACAAAAGTAGAGAATAGGCTGAACGCAGCAAACAGTTATACATCTCTATATACTTATGATGCTGTAGGAAACCGTACAGGACAGAAGCAGATCGGAGGAGCAGGAACACTTACTACCGATTACCGGTATAATAGTCTGAATCAGTTGACTGGAAGTGATACGAAAGATACTAACGGAACGTCAAAATCATCCAAAGTATATACCTATGATGCAGACGGTAATCAGATAAAAGAAACAGATACGGTTAAAAAACAAGAGAAGCAGAATAGTTATGATCCGGCAGGACGGTTGAAGGAATGTACCATTACAGAGAATGGAAATCAGAAAGTAAAACAAACGAATCTGTATAATGGGGTGGGCAGCAGGATACGTAAATCTGAGAATGGAAAGACGACCGATTATTATTACAGTAATGGCGGAGTACTCTATACAACTGATGAAAACGGAAAAGGAACAAGTCTGAACCTACAGGGAATCTCCGGAAATGTAATTGCAACAGGCAGGAAAAAAGATACTCAGGAGTCTTATTACTATTATCACAAAGATCCGGCAGGAAGCATTACCAACCTAAGAGATGCGGATGGTAAAAGTATAGTGTCTTATCAGTATACTGATTTTGGCGAGACAAGTATTCATGGAGATAAAGACTTTTATAATGAACTCTGCTATAATGAAAGCATATATGATGAAAGCACGGGACTTTATTACTTAAGTGCAAGATATTATGATCCGGAAGACGGAAGATTCATCAGTCGTGACAGTTACCGCGGAAATTCAGTCAATCCATCTACATGGAATCTGTATGCATATTGTGCGAACAGCCCAGTGAATTATGAAGATCCGAGTGGACACATCGCTATTTCCAGAATAATTGGTGGAGTAATCGGTGGCGGAATAGGATTCCTGGCTGGCAGAAAAATAGCAAAAAAGACAAAAGCAAAAGGATGGAAGAAATATGCAATTATTGCAGGATGTACTATAGGTGGTGCTGCGATTGGAGCATTAGCAGGTCCAAGAGTAGCTAAGGTTGCAAAAAAAGCCGCGAGACTGATAAAACGCAAAATTCCAAGCAGACATATACAAAAGATTCAACGTGTATGGAATGTGACCAAAAAGGTTGCTCGAAAAGCTGTGACGAAAACGAGAAATGCTATTTCAAAAGGAAAGTCGCGCACTATATCTAAACGAATAGGAAAAATAGCCTGGGAGTCTGCAAAAGGTGGAAGTAAAAGCGGACTACAAACGGCAACATTGAATTTAAGAAAAGGTGAAAAAAAATCAAGTGTTATGAAATCAATCGCAATCGGTGCGATTGGTGGAGGAATAAGTGGAGGAAGTGATATGTTAGCCGAAGGTTTTGGAAAAATGGTTGAGGGCGGAGCGAAGATTACAAGAAAAATAGCTACAAGTGCTTTGTTTAATTTGTCTGTTTCAGCTGTAAATAATAGACAAAATAAACAAACGAATATTCAAACTTTTAAAACAACGGGATTTGGTGCTATGCAAGGAGCCATGTCTTTAGGATATGATACGTTGAAAGTGTTTGCGGGGACATCAGGATTTCAGGTTGGAAGTTGTATCATAGGAGGTGTGGATTATCTTAATGATTTTGCATTTGGATTATTAGATGCTGGAACTATGTGATAAAGATTACTACAGGGGATTTATCCTCTGTAGTAAAGAGGTGACTATATGTTTAACGTTAGATTTGGATACTATCTGGGTGCAATATGTATATTTCCTATAATATTGTGGTATGACGGAATAAAAAATACATTATTCCGCAAAAATAATACGCGGCTTCATATATTAAGTGGAATGATTGGTATACTTATAATTACATTACCTGCAATTTTTCTGATTTTTAATCTTCCACCTACATACAATCGAATTATAAAAACTGTAACAGGAGAAGTTGTAAAACGTCAATGTATAGGAACGGGTTATTTAAATGGTCTGGCAGCATATTCAATTATACTTGATGATAAAGATACAAATAAGATATATAATTTCCCAGATGTTATCGGAATAGAGAATGAATTGAAAAAAGGCGATGAAATAGAAATTTATTTATACGAATTCTATGGGGCTCAAAGTCGGATTATTACAAAAGTTAATGGAAAAGAATTATATTATGTTAAACAAGATCATCCGTTTAATAAAACATTAGAAAAATTCATTGGAATAGGAATCTTAAACGGCCATGCTATATATATGGTTTATTGCGCATATCGGGAATACGTACAGGGCGGAAGAAAAAAAAGAGGAAAAGGCTGGTGCATAATTACTTGTGCTACGGCCGGAATATATGGACTCCTTCCATGGATAACTTATAAAATGATATATAAAGGCCGACAGCTAGGAACCTGTCTGGTTATTCTGTTTATTATTTACGTAATAGAGCGATATATTTTAGCATGGACAGCAAATATTGATGAACACTGGGAAGAGTGGAATAATATTCCACTGAACGAAGCCGCAATAAAAGAAGAAAAGCGAAGAGAAAAAGAGAGAGCGAAGCAACAGCTTGCCGAAGAAGAAGCAGAACAACAAAGAATGGACGAGAAAAAAGAAAAAAAACGGCAGAAACGACAGTTGATACTAGAAGCAGATAACGTAACAGAACACCAATTCCAACAAATGAGCT
>UMCM01036049.1_pt1 | contig 14822 bp, 6 predicted proteins | sample 1964231 | NCBI WGS metagenome assembly UMCM01 (sample SAMEA4835968, study PRJEB28245) | human gut metagenome | biome: gut microbiome; material: fecal sample | place: Denmark | collected 2008
CTGTCTGATTGGTGAGGATGGAGAAATCAGGGATAAGAGAGAGGACATCTACCTTGACATGCTTGTTTCCGTGGTGGATGGACTTGTGGAGAAAACCGATGACTATGAAAAGAGGATTGCTGAAACATATAATATTATAAGGTATTAGCGGTTCTCTGAGAAATCGGGAAATGTGACAACCGGCTTTCTGTGAGGGAGTAGATTTTATAGGAACTCGAAATCTCATGGAAAGCCTTTTTTATAAAACCCTGAAGCTTAAAGGATACTGAACGATCGTTGGGTATTCGAGAAGCAGATTAAAGAATGTTAAATAAAAGAGTATGAAACAGAAAACTTATATAGCCTACCTGAGACAAAGTACGCAAAAGCAGGAAATCTCGGGACTTGGAATTGAGGCACAGAGAGAAATAATACGGAATTACCTGAAGGACAGAAAAACGGTTGCTGAATATATCGAGACAGAGAGCGGAAAGAAATCTGACAGACCCAAACTTACTGAAGCTTTGGAGTTATGCAGAAAAACAAATTCTGTCCTGATTGTAGCAAAATTGGATAGATTAAGTCGGAATGTGGCTTTCACCAGTAAATTGTTGGAGAGTGATGTCGAGATCGTATTCTGTGATTTTCCGGAGGCCAACAAACTTGTACTACATATCATCTCGTCGATAGCTGAATATGAGGCGAACCTTATATCACAGAGAACGAAGCAATCCCTGAAAGCGAAGAAAGCCAGAGGTATGAAACTGGGAAAGCCTGAGAACCTGATGAATAATTGGGGACGGGCTATAATGAACAGTAACATGACAAATCACCAGAAAGCTCTTGACAACCCTAACAACAAGAGGGCGGTGGCATTGTTGAAAAGTCTGGTGAAAGAAGAACGGAGTCTGTCTGAAATGGCGAGAATCCTGAACAGTGAAGGGTTTGTTACAGCTATGGGGAAGGAGTTCAGAGCTTCGCAGGTGAGTATATTATTGAAAAGGTATAACTTAAAAGAGGATTGAAATTATGGAGCCTAAATATGTATTGATTCTAGACTTTTTTGTCGGCTGCCTGAATATCATAAGGCTGACGGACGAAGAACTGAGAGAATCGGAGAACTATGAGAATTTTGAGGATTTTCTCTCAACCATTGAGGAGAGATACGGATTCAGACTTAACAGTTGCCAATGGATGACTACTGAAAATTTAGACATCTATTGCTATCAGAATGGAGAAGAAACAGAACTCAATCTGTTATAATCAAACCAAGAAGAGAAACCGAGGTAATGCTTGGTTTCTTTTTTTTCTTTCTTCCGGAGTAGTTGGAGATGATGGTAGCAGAAGAGAATATAATCAGGTTAAATGTTTTTTTATCTGTCATTCACCATATTCTTAACCGGATGAATAATATCGGCATAGTTTTATATTTTTTTGCCGACAATCATCTCATCCGGAACTGTGAATGGTGGGATAAAAGAAAAACGACTGGAGATTTTTTTATTCCGGTCTTTATAGTGCTGTCTGAATTTGGGTTGTGAGATTAAGGATATTTTTGTTGATTGATAATAGTTGTCAGGACTGGTTCATATCTTATGATAGTCGGGATAATTGGTAGTATTGATTGTGATTGGATTTTATTTTCCCGCCTCAAGAGAAAAAGAGAGCGGAAAATGTGGGCGGAAATGATGCTTGTATAACCTCTTTAATTTTACCTTGTCAAAACAGGTTTTATAGTTTCCCGCCCTGCTTTCCCCGCTTCTTGCTTTTTGAGGGTAGGAAGAAACAAACAACTGCCGGATCATAATAAAGTCAAATAGAGATAGTGATTATAGTTCGTTGTTTTGTAATTGCCACCTTAAGCAAATGAAGTATATTGGAAGTGAACTATTGAACCTATTTCCGGCTGGGTGATGTTGGTTATAATCGGATATGAATTATTTTATTAAGTTCTGAAGTAAATGAATTGTGTCATGCTGGTTCATTAGTCTATTATTGATTTTACATATGCAACATTTTCGGGTATTCAATTTGACCAATGGAGAGTAAACGGAACGCAATCAATTTTTTTTCCTTTAAAACATATCATTTATAAGTAATAAACCCAATTTTAAGAAAAAAAGTTGATTTTAGGATATAATAATTTTTCTCTCTTTCGTCAGATGTAGGCTCACGCCGCCTGAGTGAGTAGTATAATGGATATCTTATAGTATAGTTATTATACAATTGGCTTTCAGTTTACTCTTACGTGAAGAAGCTACCAATGTTTACAGATAAGACCAGGGATATTCTGTATTAGGGGTGTAAATGCCAACTCCAAGGGGGTAGATATAGCTTTCAGGGGTGTAAAACGTTCAAAGTATCGGTTGGTTCAGAATTCAATATAATACGGTTATTGGATTATACATCAATGATTTACGCAATAAAAACAGTCTATCCTCAGAGTGTGTAAAACGCATACACACCATATATGACATAGAGAAGCCGGTTTCTTCATGATTCATCTGGTACATACGGCATGGAAAGGCTAATAAAATATTCAACAATTCACTATGTATCCGTTCCATGATGACAGTTACAATAGAGAGTCCGGTTAAAAGTCCATAATCCGGAAGTATACTGTATCATTTCATAGCCTTTTTTGTTGGCAAAGTAACGGAAAAGTGGATGGCTTTACAATGTGTACTTTATCGGGATGCTTACCAAGTATCTATTTACTGCTTTCTTTTGTATTATCTAAAACAATAGGTTCGTCATTATTTTCTTTCACTTTTTTAGCTATATATTCTTTAGGAAGCATCCCAAAATATTCTGTGAAACATTTTGTAAAGTAACTGTGATTACTAAATCCAACTAACCAAGATATTTCATTAATCTTGCAATTTTGTTGGTTTAATAGTTCTGCAGCTCTTCTTAATCTTATAGTTTTTATATAATTATTGGGAGTCATCCCTGTAATGTCTTTTACTTTTTTATACAGTGCACTTCTGCTCATATGTATTTCATATGCTATATCATCTACTGTGAAATCACATTTAGATATATACTGCAATACAAGATCACTAAACCGCTGCATGAATTGTTCGTCATTATTATCATTGAAATTCGGCAGAAGAATATATGGGTGTTTGTTGAAAGATTCCCATAAAATATTCCTTTTATCTAGGATATTATAAATAATCATATTTAAGAACATTATATCAACGGGTTTATCTATTACCATTTCAGCTCCATTTTGAAAACATTGTGCTTTAATTTTCATGTTATTATTTGAAATAATAACTATAGGAATATAGGATAAATTATCGTTGTTCTTTAGATGTTTACATATATTTACACCGTCTATCTTAGGTAACATAACATCGCATATTATTATGTCTGGTTTAAATTCAGAAGATACCATCTGCAGAACTTCTTCTCCGTCACTAGCTGTTGCTATTGTGTAATATTTCGATAATAAACTAGATGCATATAGTTGAAAATCAATATTGTTATCTGCTATTAGTATTTTGATGCTATTTTTAGGTTTTGAATTAAAATTAAATTCATTGCTGTTCGTAATTACAGGCTTTATGTCATGACATATATTATCTGTGCTTTCCTTTTCGCATAAAGGAATTGTTATACTAAATGTGGTAAATTCATTCACTCTACTTTCTATATTCAAGTCCATATTCATATTGTGTAAAAGCAATTTTGATATAGTCAAACCAAGTCCAAATTTTGTTGTGTTTTCTCTACTTGTTTTATTATAGCACCAGAATGCATTAAATATTTTATCTATATCGCTTTCTGAAATACCTATACCGTTGTCATGAATAGCCATAATTACGTTATTTTTATCACTTTTAATTCTTACTTCTACAAAGTCTTTAGTGAACTTCACAGCATTTGAAAGTAGGTGATTAACAACTTTATTCCATGCATTTACATTTATATTCACCAAAGGATCATTATCCGTGATTTCGTCAATAAAGGAAATTTGGATGTTCGAAGATTGATATTTTTCTTTAAAGGCACTTACGATATCTTTTGTTAAACGAACAATTTGAGTTGAATATAGGTCCTCCGTATTTATGTTTGTTAAATCAATTATTTCATCAGTTAGGTTGAATAATTTTTCAGAATTGTTTTTTATAAGTGTAATATTTTTACGAATATTTTCTGGCAAACCGTTAATATTAGCAATTTCTTCAGCCGGATTTTTAATTAGCATTACTGGTGTTCGAATTTCTTGTACTATGTTAAAGAAGAAATCTAATTTGTTTTGAAAGTTAGTAACTTCCATTGTATGTTTATTGTTTTCTATTTTATTCTTCTTTTTGCTAACATTGTATTTAAGGAAATAAATGCAAAATCCAACTATAACAGTAAAACCTATAAATATATATAGTGATATTGCAGTAGCACTATTCCACCAATGTGCTTTTACGATAATATTCCAAGAGTTTGTTGGCCCCCAAACTCCGTCATTGTTTGAAGAACATACCCTAAATGTATATTTTCCACAGGGCAAGTTAGAAAATGTCACACTATTATTTTCCCAGTTTGTTTCAATCCAATTCTCATGGTATCCTTCTAGACAATATTTATATCTATTATTCACAGGTGACTGGTGGCTTAAACTGACAAATTCTATAGTGAGTGGTTTATGCCATTTATATAGTATAGTATAATCTTTATCTTCTTGTTTCTTTTCTGATGTATTAATAAAAATAGTTATCGGTTTTATTGTATTATTTTTTAAGCCATCAGGTGTAATTATTATAAATCCATTATTAGAACCAATATAAAGTTTTCCATCAGAAGTGGCAATTCCGGAATTAATGTTGAATAAATTAGTATTTAGACCATCATGCTTATTAAACACAGTGCATTTTTCGCTTGAAGGATTATAGCTGAGAAGTCCTTTGTTTGTACTAAGCCATAGGAGTTCGTTATAATTGATAATGTTATAAACCGAAAGATGTGCCATTTCAAAATTTGTGGATCTTTCTTTAGTAAGATAATTCCTCGCTATCTCATATTTTATTAAACCTTGTCCTGAAGTTCCAATGAAGAGGTTATCCTTGTACAGTGACATAGATATAATATTATTCGGAATCACCTCGCCGTTAGAACTTTTAGATACACAAGTTATTTTGCTAGATTTAGAATTATATTTTAGTAGTCCTTTACTTATCGAAGCAAACCAGATATTCCCTTCTGAATCACTGCATATAGAAATAATATCACTGTTAAATCCTAACTCCTTTTCCTTGGTAAATCCACCCTTCTCAGTCCATGACCATATCGCATTTTTAGTGCCTATCCAAATTGTTCCATAGGAATCTTCGTATATAGAATATATACTTTTATTGGTAGCATCATCTTTTTTTAAGAATGGTATATGTTCAACTTTTTTTGTTTTATGATTAACTTTATATAATCCTTTCGCATATGTGCCTATCCATAAATATTGCTCATTTGAATGGATTGCATGAATATTTAGATTTAATTCGTTTTTATCTACTATATATCGCTCACATTTATCAAGAATAGGATCATAAATAAACAATCCTCCGTCATCAGTGCCAATGAATATTTTTCCATTTTGATTTTCATGGAATTTACTTATGATTCTTCCTTTTTCTGATTGAGTTGTACAATATCTAATATGAAAGTTTGAGCTGTTAGGTGATGCATAATTTATACCTCCAAAATAGGTAGCTACCCATATTCCCCCTTCTTTATCTTTAAAAGTATCATAGACAAAATTATCAGATAAACCCTTGTCGTGGTATTTATTGAAAGATTTTATAGTAAATTCATTGGTTCTATAGTTAAATAGCGTCAATCCATGGTCCGAACCAATATATAGTATGTTCTTGTCTAACTCCTTTATCGTGTGTATTCTTCCTTGCAGAACAGGTGTTTTATCATTCATTAGATAGTTTCTAAAACGGGAATTTTCTATATCATAATGAAATACGCCAGAATCCCAGCCGCTAACCCAGATATTTCCTTCAGAATCTAAACACATAGTAAATGCATTTGATTCAGCTATGTTTTTTTCTTCATCTTTTATGAGAATCCTATCAAATGTATCATTACTAGAATTATATTTATATAAATAGTTACCAGCTGTTAGGCACCAAATATCGCCTTTAAGATCAGTTAATACTTTTGTTGAAAAATCTGAAGTAAGTCCAATATTTTGTGATTCTCTATAATTTCTGAGTTTTTTATTTTTAGGTGTATATTTGTAGATACCATTTCCTAGTGAAGTTGCCCATATATTACCTTTGTTATCCTCTGATATTGACCTTATTAATGTATTTTCAATGCCAAATCCATTTATCCGTTCAAAAGATTCTTTTTTCTTATCAAAAATATATAGCCCATTTTCTGTCCCTATCCATAGTTGATTATTTCTATCCTCATATATGCAGTATACACCGTTACTCTTAATAGTATTTACCTTATTAGTGTCCGTTCGCCATGTTTTAAATCTATAAATATCATATGTTATTAGGCCATCATTTGTTCCAAACCACATTTGCCCATTGATATCCTGAAAAATACAATATATGGTATTGGTATTCAAGCCAGATAAAACATTAATGTGTTCAAAATTAAAATTTGATTCTATACCTATTATTGGATTACAATACAGAGTAAATATTGCAAGTAAAATTCCAAATTTTATCAACCTAATTCTATTTTTCAATTTATTCATAGTGTTACTTAATGTTTTTCACTTATAGTGAACGATTATTCAACTAATAATATAGTTTCATTCACTACTGTCCAATAAAAATAGGCTAATCGGTCTTTGAAATCATTGAGACACAGTCTTTTAAGCAGTATTTTAGAATGAAGCGGATTTGAATTCGTAGCTTAGCGGTCAAATTGAAGACCGCTTATAAACCAAGATAAATACGTATTCGCTCAACTTACCGCTTTTCTGAACAGAACTCAGTTCAACAACTTCGTTCGCAAGTATGATGGTAATCGCTACGTGAAGCAATTCACTTGCTGGAATCAGCTACTTGCTATATGTTCGGACAACTGAACAATCGAGAGAGTCTTCGTGACCTAATTGTTGCTTTTAAAGTGCATCGAGCCAAGCAATATCATCTTGGTTTAGGACGCAATCCAATAGCTAAAGCTACTCCCGCATATGCTAATCAGAATCGTGACTACAGAATCTTTGAAGACTTCGCATTCTATATAATGAAGGAAGCTTGCGAAAAGCGTGCAACCAAAATCTTGGAAATTCCTGGAAAAAAGTATGCTTTTGATTCAACAACCATTCCGTTGTGTCTAGCCACATTTCCATGGGCGAAGTTTCGAAGAAAGAAAGGAGGCACAAAGTTCATGTCTTATATGACATTGAAGCACAAGTTCCTGCTTTCTATACTGTAACCACAGCATCGAAGCATGACTCTACAGCGATGTGTTCAATCCATTATGAACTAAATGCTTATTATATATTCGACAGGGCTTATGATTCTTTTAAGGAACTATATAGGATACACCTGACAGATTCTTTTTTCGTAGTCAGATTAAAATACACCATGGTCAAGTGGAAGCGAAGGATACCTAAGAATGCACTAACCGATGCTGAAGTGAAAATGACGGGGTATCTCTCAGAGAAAAAATATCCCGAGTCATTCCGACTCATTCGTTACTACGATGAAGAGGATGACCGTGAGTTCACTTTCTTGACGAATACAACACATATTTCTGCATTGAATATTGCTAATCTCTATAAGAAAAGATGGTTGGTCGAGTATTCTTCAAATGGCTAAAGTAGCACCTTAAAATAAAGAGATTCTGGGGCACAACGGAAAACGCTGTCCGCATTCAAATCAGTGTGGCGATCATTACTTACTGTCTCGTGGCTATTGTCCAACACGATATGCAATTGAAACGTTCAACTTATGAGGTTTTGCAGATTCTAAGCATCTCTCTGACGGACAAAACTCACTTACGTGACTTGTTCAATAAGACTAATTTCAATGATGTCAAAGAACTCGATTGTCCCCTTTTTGAAGGACTATTTGATTAATTATTTAATTCGTCCATTTTTATTGGACACTAATGAGTTACATTATAACCATCTTTTATATAAAAAGCATTGTTGTTAGATTCTTCGGTCTGTTAATTGGCTATAGTAGCTTTAGAGAATAAAAAAAGAATTTTTATAGCCAATATATTTCTGATAACTCAAGTAAATTCTCTTTGGGATTATAATTATATACCTAATAAAAATATTGGCCATCTCTAAAAATATAAATAACAAAACTATCATATCAAAGAACTTATACAAAGTTTGGTGAATACTAAAAAAAGTCTTGTATGCAAGAAATATCCACAAATGCAAAAATAGTCTATTTTTCGATTGTATGCATAATAAAAACGTATATTATTATACAATATGAGTATAAATAATATATAATTATTAAATGAGGGTTGTGAAATAATGTATTTTTGTCTCGAGATTTTTAAAATAAAACCTTATTATTAACTAAAAAACAAAAGTATGATGAAAACACTAAAACTTTCGTGGCTTTTTGTTACGTTCTGCATTCTTTTTTCGGGAACGACTTTTGCTCAGCAAATAAAAATACGAGGTATCGTATTAGATGAGCTAGACGAACCTGTTGTCGGAGCATCAGTGATTGCCACTCCTGCTTATGGTACAATTACGGATGTAAATGGTTCTTTTGAGTTGTCAGTGGAAAAAAGCATTAAAAGTTTGGAGATTTCTTACATTGGTTATCAAACACAAAAAGTAGCGGTAGCTACTAATTTAAAAATCAAATTAAAGCCTGACACCCAGCAACTGGATGAGGTCCTAGTTGTAGCTTATGGCACGACCAAGAAGTCTTCTTTTACAGGTTCTGCTTCAGTAGTAAGGTCGGATGAAATTAAAAAATTTCAGGGGACTGGTTTTACTGATGCCCTTCAAGGGCTAACGGCAGGTGTAAATGTTAGTCAAGATGCGAGTAATCCTGGTGCTGAAGCACGTATTTCTATTCGTGGTATCGCTAATATGGCTGGTAATACTACACCTCTGTACGTTGTAGACGGAGTACCCTACGATGGTTCATTAAATTCTATTAATACTAATGATATAGCCTCGCTTACTGTGCTTAAGGATGCTGCAGCAGCTTCTCTTTATGGATCTCGTGCAGCAAATGGTGTTGTTATTATAACAACTAAAACAGGTAAAGCAGGAAAGGTTAAAGTAAACTTTAATGCCTCCTGGGGTACTTCTGACAATGCAGTAGGATATGGAAAGAAAGCCGATCCAAAACAAACATTGCTTCTTTATTGGGAAGGTCTATACAATGATAAATATTATTTTGAGGGTGGCTGCTCTAAGCAAGAAGCTGGAGATTATGCATCTCAGTCTCTCTTGGGTAAAATATTTACTGCACAAGGGAAAGACCCAACAGGAAAGCCTATTTACGTTTCGCCTTTCAACCATATCGATGAGGATTGGGTACTTCATGATGGTAATGGTAATCCTTACATCAATCCTAATCTTACTTATGCTTGGAATGAAAATGACTGGGACTGGTATGGTGCATACTACAAGCGAAAACTCCGTCAAAATTATAGTATTGATATATCAGGTGCTACTGAAAATGGGAAAACAAATTACTTTATCTCTACAGGTTTTCTAGATGATAAAGGATATGGAGGCGGAGATTATTACAAACGATATTCCTTTTCTGCTAATGTTAACTCTGAGATAAATAAGTGGTTAGCTATGGGTGGTTCATTGCGCTATGCCTATAGCCGCCAGAGTTCAAGTGGTAGTACACGTGCATTGAATTATAATATGACTTTAGCTTCACCATATCTTCGTAATGCATCAAATACAGATTGGGTGCGCTCGGAAATGACAGGTGAAAGAGTTTTACAATATGGTGCATATACCAGTTTCTTTGGTGTTCATCCTTTGAGTAATAGAGGTGATTATTGGGATAATGACAACAATGATAATTTTAGTAATAATGATGCTTCTAATTTAAATGCTCGCTATTATGCTCAAATTTCTCTTCCTTATAATATTAAGTTTAAGACTACATTAAATCTTGACGATAATACCTCTCGCTCATACACTTATGATTCTGCGATATGGGGAAGTGGGCAATCCGAACCTTGGGGAAATACTATACGTCCATCAGGAGGTAGTGCTTCACGCTCTAATTTTCATTCAATGTCTGTTACAAATTCAAATATTCTTTCTTGGAATCAAAGCTTTGATAAGCATAACATAAGTTTTCTGGTCGGTCAGGAAGCGTATTATCAACGTACTGAGTATACAGCAGGTGGCGGTAGCGGTATTTATCAAATGAATCAGTTCCAAGTAGATTCAGCCACCAAGGATTATTGGTCTAGTTCATTCAGTGATAGATATGCATTGCTGTCATATATCAGTAAGCTTGACTATAATTATGATGATAAATATTATTTATCAGGATCATTCCGTCGTGATGGTTCATCATGTTTCGCTCCAGAATCTCGTTGGGGTAATTTCTGGTCAACCGGAGCTTCTTGGAGAATCTCTAATGAAAAGTTTATGGAAGATTTTGATTGGATTGACAATCTGGTGATTAGAGGCTCTTATGGTACTTCTGGAAATGACCGCTTGATTCCGCGTCAGTCTAATGGAAAAGGAGGTAGCAGAATCCTCTATGCTTACCAAGGTACATATGAGTCTAATAATCTGTATAATATTTCAGGACTTAAGCCGGCTTCTTTAGCTACACCTAAATTACATTGGGAGAAAAATGAACAGTGGAATATTGGCGTTGATTTTGCATTGTTTAGCTGGTTGAATGGTACATTGGAATATTACACACGATCATCTGATGGTCTTCTTTACTATCAAGAACTTCCTTTATCTGCGCAAGTTGGTAATGTTACGGGTATTAATACTAATGTTGGAGATATAAGAAATAGTGGTTTTGAGGCTACACTTGGTTTTCAATTGTTTAATCAAAATAAATTCCAATGGCGTATAGATGTTAATATGTCAACTTTAAAAAATGAAGTTACTAAGCTTCCAACAGAAATTGGTTTTTGGTCAAATGTTGTTGCTTGGTACAAGCTTGAAGAGGGAGGATCATTATATGATTTTTGGGCACCGAGATTTGCTGGTGTTGATCCAGAAAGCGGTTATGCTACCTATTATAAAAAGGATGGTTCAGTCGTAAATAAAACAGCAGCTCTAACTAAAGATGATTATGAGTTCGTTGGCTCTGCACTACCTAAAGTTTATGGTTCGCTAACTAATTCATTTAACTTCTACGGTTTTGATGCTTCCTTTATGCTTTATTATTCCTTAGGTGGACATATGTATTGCTATAATAAATCAGAACTTGCATCTTATAGTCGTGTAGGCGTTTCTCCTGTTTTGGATTTAGTTAAAGATCGCTGGAGTGGTCCTGGTGACTCAAGCGCTAAAACACCCATTAACTTTATGACAAATCGTTCGATATCAGCTATAGGTTATAGTGATTATTACATTATAAATAATGACTACCTCCGACTTAGAAATGTAACAATAGGCTATACATTGCCTAAATATATAACCAAGAAGATAGGTCTTGAAAATGCACGCATATATTTTTCAGGAGATAATCTCTTGACATTCGGTAAAGCAACCAAATATTATACGGATCCTGAAACTGGTATCTCCGGTAATACATATAATGGAAATTCAGATACAGAAGGATACGGTGGTGGTCGTCGAGTTTATATGTTTGGACTTAATCTTACTTTCTAACTCTAGATAATAAATGTTTATGAAGAATATATTTATAAAACTGGCAAAAATCGCGGTTGTTTTCTTTGGTATATTAAATACAGGATGTGAAGATTTCTTGGACATTAATTCTTCAACCGCAACAGATGATACAATTGTGTTATCAAATACAAGTAATCTTGATAAGATACTAGTAGGCACTTATAATGGACTATTGATGGGGAATACTGTATATGCTTCAGACCGTGGTTTGGCTGGTCTGACAGGTATGATGCATTATTACCCACTAGCAGGAACAGATATTACTTCACTTAAGGGAATGGGTACAAGTGAGCATACGGCTTACACTTTTGCAGATAGTAGAACTCAAGCATCAGGATTTTATACGCAGTCGATATGGAGCCAATTTTATGATCATATAAATCGCTGTAATATAATTCTGGATGCACTTACTAGTGCAACAGGTCCTGATTCTGATAAAAAGGAGATAAGCGGCCAAGCAAAAGCCATTCGTGCAATCTCATATTTTAATCTTATTATGAATTATCAGAAGACCTATGCCGTAGGTAAGTCATTAAGAGGAGTTATTCTTAGGACTAGTTCTTCAGATCCTGATTCAATGCCTTTTTCAACAGTGGAGGATATCTATAATAGAATTGTAACAGATCTTAATGATGCAAAGATTGAGTTAAGGGACTATCAAACAAGTGAACCATGGCGCATTGATTATGAGGTCGTTTGTTCCTGGTTAGCACGTGTGTACTTGGTAATGGCTACAGACTGGTCTGAAGTATTTAACAATGCAAACGCAGCATATGAAAATCACAAGACTCTTTTAACTAAAGAGCAGTGGTGTGGTGGTTTCGATGACTTTATCGAGAATCAATATAATGAGTTTATTTGGGGATATCAAAATACAGAACTTTCAAATGCAGGAACTAGTACGCCGTTTAATATGTGGTTTAATCTTCCCCCATCAGCAGGTGAAAGTAATAATACTCAATATATTTATTCTTATATCACATATTTTGTAACTGATCAATGGCTTAAATTATTCGATGGTGATGAAACGGATTATCGTGCATCTCGATTGGATAAAACTGAAGATGTAAAAGATGAAGATATTCTTGATGTAAGTAATGACTACGCCAAGTATATGCTATGGCATCGTACAAATAACCCTGATAAAATGACTAAATCCAAATGGGCTTATAACAAGTTCTTACATTTAGGAGAACAAGGTGAAACGCGTGCAGATATTTGTCTTATTCGTAGTTCAGAGATGCTATTAATGATGGCAGAGGCAGCAGTGCATCTTGATAAAATACCAGAAGCATTAAATTATCTTCAGACACTTCAGAGTGCACGAAACGTAAGTAAAATTACAACAACTACTGATAAAGATGAACTTCTTGAAGCAATTTATATTGAGCGTAGAAAAGAACTCCTTGGAGAAACAGTTACAGGGATGTTTGATAATTTACGCCTTCAAAAGGATGTTATACGTGAGGGTGAATCCTTGGAAAATAACTATGCAGGTCACTTTAATGAAGGACTTCTTTATTGGGGTAGTAAAGCAGGTAATATTGCTACACTAAAAGCTAACGACTATCGTTATTTTTGTCAGATTCCTGATATAGAATTTACTCGAAATAAGGCAATTTCACAAGACGAACAGAATCCTATTTCTGGTAACTAATTTATTACTAATAGTATCTCTCTACTTCAAGTAGAGAGATACTATTAGTAAACTTTCTTAAACATTCACTCTGGATAAGTATATGTTTGAGACTGTTATCTGACATATTAGTCACATTACATTTTCTTAAATAATACATTAAAAATGTATGAGTCACTTTTATATCTGTATGGATGTTTATAAATCATAGCAACCGTAATATAATGAATACTCTTTTATATCATGGAGTAAGTTTAGTTAGTTGTTGCCATTTTTTGATAAGCGTAATGCTGAGTCAAAGAATAGTGATGGTATTTTAAACTATGTAATCTTGTGCATTATGGATAAATATTTGTATATGAATAAGAGACTTGTTTATGTTATTGTGTGTAATAAGGCTGTAGAAAGTTCCCAACGTTTAAAACCTCTGGCAACTTTTACACGTATTCAAACTATATAGGATGATTCAACTATGATTTTGCGACACTCATCAGGAGTTAAATCTGATTACAAGTTCTATAGAAATTAGTACTAATAATTATTGTTTTTTTAAAATGAAACTTAGGTATTTACATTGTGTTTTATTGTGGCTATTTAGTATAGCAGCATTTACGCAGCCAATTTATAGATTTAGCGTCAAAGTAGGTATTGACTCCGAATCAGTAGACTCATTAGGAGGTATCGACAAAGTTAAGCAGAACGTTGAATGTATGTTTAATCGTGTCAACAGAGCTTTTAATGACAATAATCAATTTCATGCTTTATATAATTTTGAGGTAGATTGGAATTCATTCTATGTATATGATGGTATTTCAACAAATGAGGTATATAAACCTCATCCTGAACATGACTATTTGGTTGTAATAGATGGCTACAAATCGAATCCTAAAGAAGTTGGAGGTGGATGGTATGGAGCAAATATTCAAACGATTTATCATGCAAGAATCCATAATGATAGATTTAATAACCCTTTTACAGAACAGGCTATTGATGGCATTATTCATGAGTTTGGACATAGTAGGGGTATGCCAGACATTTATGCAATGAAAGTGGATGCCGACAAGAACCCAATAGCGCCGATACCATATTATGGTACTCGATGTATAATGAATTATCCATATGGCGAAACTTTTTGGAGTAAGTATGCGATTAATATGATTAACTATGCTGAGGATAAGATTGTCGAGATTGATAATCTTGTCGTTGATATGCTCCCAAGATATCTTTCCTTTAAGATATTGGATCCTCAAGGGAATCCTGTTCAAGATGCCAACCTTTCATTCTATCCAGTAGATTGGTATTCTTATAGTGTAAATCCAGAGCCAATATATTCTATAATAACAAGGAATAAAGGAGAAGTGTATTTAGAAACGTCTAATATCTTTCCAAAATCGGAAG
>UMCM01027827.1_pt1 | contig 14607 bp, 8 predicted proteins | sample 1964231 | NCBI WGS metagenome assembly UMCM01 (sample SAMEA4835968, study PRJEB28245) | human gut metagenome | biome: gut microbiome; material: fecal sample | place: Denmark | collected 2008
CTGTATTCCGTGTTGAACTGGTCATAGAGTTTCAAATAAGAGGCGACCATTTCGCGGCCTTTCTGATTGCCGTCTGTGGTATATTCCTTGGATGTATAGTAAGATTCCATTTTGCTGGTCAGGGGAACCATTTCATCCAATACCTTAAGTACGGCTGTCGTGCTTTCGTCAATATCGGAGAAACCGCTGCTTTCCGTTTTGGCTTTCGTCAAGTTTTCTTTCAGGCTGTTATAAGCGGGGAAGCTGGCAAAGTCCAGATCCTCACCGGCTTTCATCTTCGCCAGGACTTCATCAATGGAAAAGGCAAATCTTACATTGTGGCCGTTGAAACCGTTGGTGGCTTTTACATAGCTGCTGATTTTTTCCAGCTGGCTTGTCGGCTTTGCAGATGTTTCTTTTCCGCCGCTAGAAGAAGAGCCGCCACCGCCGCAGCCTGTCAGCATCATGATCGCCGCTGCCAGTACCAATAAAAATAAACCGATTCGTTTTGTCAGATGGGGGGTGTAATCCACTAAAATCGCCTCCTATTGTAAATAAAATCGTTTCTATAGTATGATCTCCCACAAACGGTTTCATTATATCATTAAAGGGCAGAAGAAAGATATTTTAAAATTTATTAGTTTTCTTATCAGATTCTTAAAAAACTTTATGACATGAAGCGTGAGTGTGGTATAATGATAAAAAATTAAAAGGAGGGTATTATGCGTAATCCAAAAAACATGCTGATTGTAGGGATTGTACTACTGGTGGTAGGGGTTTGTATCCTGCTGTTTAATCCGGATCAAAGCGCTGCCAATCTGGAAATTGCCAGAAATGCAAAAAATGCGCAGGAAGCTGCCGCCGCTATTTCAGGCAATAACCAAAGGGAGCTTATGATCCATATGGCAGGGAATTTTCTTGCAGGGATCGGCATCGCGCTGACGGCAGGCGGTTTTTTCCTGAAAAGGAAGAAACAGTAATTGTCTGAAAGAAGAGACAGGGAGCATCCGCTTTCCCCATGTCTCTTTTTTTATGCATGGGAAAACAGCGGATGGCTTTCTTTTCGTGAAATCTGTTATACTGATAAAAAATAATTATTTTTGAGATGTATGCCGCACAAGGGAGACATGATGACCGTCAGGGAAATAGTGGAAACGCTCGGCCTGGCAGCAGATGAGGACGCTGTAAGAAAAATGGCAGAGTACAATGCCATGGTGATTGCCATGAGCAGGAAAATGAATTTAACGGGAATCAAAGATGCAGAAGAAAGCCTGGTCAAAAATATTTATGATTCGCTGACCGTGTATGAGGAGAAATATTTTCCGAAGAACGGGCGTATGCTGGATTTGGGGACAGGTGCCGGGTTTCCGGGAATTCCGCTGGCCATCCTGCGGCCGGATATGCAGGTCGTGCTGGTGGATTCTGTCTTAAAGAAACTTGTATTTATAGAGAATGCCGCGGCAAAGCTGGGGATTAAAAATATAAAGATTCTCCATATTCGCGCCGAAGAAGGCGGACGGCGGAGGAAGACAAGGGAAACCTTTGATATGGTGACAGCAAGAGCGGTAAAGATGCTTCCTGTCATTGCCGAATGGGGTATCCCCTTTGTGAAGGAAGGCGGTATTTTCGCAGCGATGAAAGGACCTGGTGCCGACGAGGAACTCAGACAGTCGGGAAAGATCCTGAAAGAATTGAAAGCGGAGCTCATGGAAAGAAAAGAATTGGAGCTCCCTACAGGAGAGAGAAGGACGATTCTCTACTTCAGGAAAACCGCGCCGTCTCCCAAAACCTATCCGAGGAAAGTGGGTGTGGCGGAAAAGAAACCGATCATAGGCGAAGCGTAAAAGAATAAAAGCTCCTGTAAGAAGGAAAATCTTTCTTGCAGGAATTTTTATTATGGGCGAACTTTTATGGCGGTTACGCAGGTGCGGTATTGAGTGGCAAAGAATTCTTTCAGCGTTTTGCCGTGAAAATAAGCGGCTCGCTTTGCCTCGGCGCGTAAAACGGAAAAGAGCGGGAAAGAGGAAACCGCCCTTACGGTTTCAATCCGCTGATCTGTTCTTTTATTTCCTTTATATCTTGTCCTATTTGCCGGAAAGTGTTTTCCGCATGCTCCATGGCGCCTTTTACATCGGTTTCCTCCCCCCTGTCATTGGTGAGGATAATGTCGCCCAGCTGGAGTTTGCCGTTCCTGATGTGGAAAGCGTCGGTGGAAAAGGTGCCGAGGGCGGTCTCTATGGATACGTCATAGAAGTCCAGCTCTTTTCCCCTGTTGTGGAAAGCACCCTGTATCTTTTTGAAAGGGATCAGTTTGTAATGACCGCTGCCTGAGGTAAAGGTGCCTTCGGAGATGATCTCTTTCGGATTTCCGTCACAGCGGATGTCGCCTTCTAAATCGACGTAGCAGAAAATGGCAGCGTCTTTCGCGGGATAGCGGGAATCCAGCTTTTTGCCTGCCAGGTGGATGTTGTAGGCCCTTGTGTCTATGTCATAGTTTCCCGATGCTTTGACTGTGCCGCCGTAGACACGTCCCGTGACATCGGTGAATTTCATTTTCCCATGGTGGTAGAAAACATGGCCGTCCAGATGGGAGAAAGAAAGGGCAGGGATATGGAGCTGCTCCATGGTGATTTTCCCTTCCGCTTTCGGGGAAGCGACGGGGCCGCCCGCTTCGGCAATGAGGGTAAGCTTGTCGTGGATATTGTTTCCCAGTCCCAGAGATGCCGGATCGACACCGTAAAAAGATACATTCATGGCGATGGTGTGTTCATCGCTTTTCATATCGATGTCGCCGTAAATCTTCACACTGTCGCCGATGGCGGTACCGCCGAATTTACCGGAGGACAGGTCGACAAAAAGAGAATCGTCGGTGTCGATATTCAGGTGCATGTCCACATGGGAAAGAAGGAAGTGCCTGTTTTCATAGAAAGCTTCCAGCTGGCAGTTTTCCAGGTGGATATTCATTTTCATTTTCTGTCCGTTCCGCTTGAAGTTGGCGATTTTCTCGTGGAGAGTTTCCGCACGTTCCTCTGCCGGTTCGGATTCAGCGGCCGTTTTATTGATGAGGTCGACATCCATATTCTTGTCAAACCGGAGCGCTGCGGAAGCATTGTGGAGCCGTATCTCGGAAATGGCGGTGGCCCGCAGTTTACCCCGAAGTATATCTTCCGGGCGCACTTTTATTTTCCCGTCAGGTACAAAGAGGATGGGGACGCCGTGGTCATCTGTCCAGAGGAGGTTTTCAAAGGAAACATAGCCTGCGATATCGGCGGATATTTTTTCAACGGAAATGTACCCCCGGAGCATGTGCTGCCTGTTCATGGCATAGCTGAAAATGCGGGCTGCCGCAAAGGCGGCGAGCTGGGCGATGAGGAGAAGACCCAGGACGGCAGTAAGCAGCAGGAAGGAAAGCCGCCGTAAAGCGGATTGGTGCCGGTGGAAAAAGTCGATCATGAAGACCTCACCCAAAGTTACAATTCTTTGAAATGGAAATCTTTTTTATGGCAGGCATAGTCTTCAACGATATGGCCTTTGCCGAAAAGCTTGTACTTGTATGACAGGAGCCCTTCCAATCCGACGGGACCCCTGGCATGGAGCTTGCCTGTAGAAATGCCCACTTCCGCGCCGAAGCCGTACCGGAACCCGTCGGCAAAGCGGGTGGACGCGTTCTGGTAAACACCAGCCGAGTCGACAAGCTGCATGAACCGCGCGGCGGTATTGATATTTTCCGTGATGATGGCATCGGTGTGATGGGAGCCGTACCTGTTGATGTGATTGACGGCTTCATCCACGCCGGAGACAATTTTCACAGCAAGGACGAGATCGAGGTATTCATGGCGGAAGTCATCGTCTTCGATGATATCTAGGGGGATAATTTCTCCTGCTTCTTTTGTGCCGCGGAGACGGATGTGTTTTTCTCCGGCGGCTTTTTCCAATACGGGCAGAAAGTCTTTGGCGATATCCCGGTGGACGAGAAGTGTTTCTGCGGCATTGCACGCAGCGGTGTACTGGGTCTTCGCGTCAATGACGATGGGGATGGCTTTTGCCATATCATAATCTTTGTCCACATAGATGTGGCAGATACCGTCGGCATGCCCCATGACAGGGATGCTTGTACGGCTCATGATGTGCTGGACAAAAGCGTTCGAGCCCCGCGGAATGATGAGGTCTACCGATTCGCGGCAGGTGAGGAGCTCATCTATTTCGCTGTGCTGTTCTGCTTGGAACAAGGCTTCGGAGGGAAGATCCGCGGCGGTGGCGGCTTCATGGAGGAGGGAAAAAAGGACGCGGTTCGTTTCTTTCGTCTCTTTTCCGCCCTTCAGGATGGCGCAGTTTCCGCTTTTCACCGCAAGGGAGGAAATCTGGATCATGGCGTCGGGGCGCGCTTCAAAGATCATGGCGATGACGCCGATGGGACAGGTGACGCGGTAAAGGCGGAGCCCTTCATCAAGCTGGCGGGCAAGGGTAACCTTTCCCACGGGATCGGGAAGGGAAATGAGCTGCCGGATGCCGCTGATGCTGTCCGCCAGTTTCCCTTCATCGAATGCCAGCCGTTTCATGACGGCAGGAGCGAGTCCGGATGCTTTTGCCGCAGCAAGATCGATCCCGTTGGCGGCAAATATTTTTTCTTTTCCTGCTTCCAGATTTTCAATCATGTGAAGGAGCGCGGAATTTCTTTTTTCTGCGGATGCGGAGGCCATCAGGGGCGATGCCAGTTTCATTTTTGCCGCTTCTTCTTTTATGTTCATAGGGATTCTCCTTTATTATTCCTTATATATTATATGTTTATCATAATCTTGAAAAACAGGACGGTCAAGGAAAAGCATGTCTTTTACGGAAGAGCGGCCGTCGAAAGGCAGACGGGGAAATATTGAAAAAGTGGTTAATAATTAGCAGAAAGTGTGATATAATGTTGCGTACATAGCACACAAAGTGTGTATCTACTTGAGGGAGCGGTTGCAATTCCCGGGTGTTTTGGAGTATAGCAGAAAGGAAGATTTTTATGGGGGAAAAGACGAACAACGCATTTATCGCGATCGGGCTCATGCTGTTCGCATTATTTTTCGGGGCGGGAAATTTGATATTTCCGGTCTTCATGGGGCAGAACGCGGGGGTAAATACGATTCCCGCGACAATCGGCTTTTTGATGACAGGCGTAGGTCTTCCGCTTTTGGGTGTTCTTGCCATTTGCTACTCCGGTGTGAATCTCCGTGAACTGGCGGGGCGTATTCATCCGGCGTACAGCATTTTCTTCTGCACGGCGCTGTACCTGACCATCGGGCCGTTTTTTGCAGCTCCCCGTACGGCGACGGTGGCTTATGAGATTGCTGTGTCGCAGTACCTGCCTCCTGAAATGCGGAGCGTAGGGCTGTATATTTTTGCCGCGGTGTTTTTTATCATTACCTGGTGGCTTGCGATTTCACCGTCCAAGCTGGTGGCCCGTGTCGGCAAGTTCATGACTCCCGTCCTTCTGGTATTCCTTTTCCTTTTGATTATCAGCGCCATTGCCTCGCCCATGGGAAGCTGGCAGGCACCGGCAGCCGCTTATGACACCGGTGTGAAAGCTTTCGGGCAGGGGATCGTTGACGGATATAATACGATGGACGGCCTTGCCGCTCTTGTTTTCGGCATTATCGTGGTGGAATCGGTCAAGATGTACGGCGCGGTTTCCGAAGCGCAGATTACGAAAGACACGCTCCGGTCCGGTCTGATTTCCACATTTTTCATGGCGGTTATTTATGCGGCGCTCTGCTATATCGGCGCCAGTTCCGTATCCCTCATCGGTGTGCAGGAAAACGGCGCTCCTGTTCTCGTAAAAACGGCGCTCCACTACTTTGGGGCCGCCGGCGGAGGCATTCTGGGAGTGATCGTTATCTTTGCCTGCCTGACCACCAGTGTCGGTCTGGCGGCTTCCTGCGCAGCCTATTTTAACCTGCTCCTGCCGAAAATCTCTTCAAAAACCTTCGTTACTGTCATGGTCGTTGTCTGCTTCTTCGTGGCGCTCTTCGGCCTGACGACGATCATCAAGAATGCTGTTCCCGTACTGCTTTTCCTGTATCCCATGTCCATTTCCCTCATTGCGCTGGCGTTCCTGCATAATTTCTTTAACGGCCGCCGCTGCGTATATGTATGGACAACTTTGTTTACTGCTGTGCCTGCCCTTTGTGACGGACTTCACGGATTCGGGCTGAATCTGGGTGCCGTAGAACCGGTGCTTGCAGTTCTCCCGCTGGCGGAATACAGCATGGGCTGGATCTGTTTCTTTTCGGTGGGATTTGCTGTCGGTATCGTCCAGATGCTGGTGACCGGAAAGAAAGCGCAGCCTTAAAAAGAAATCGGAAAGAAACTGTGAAAGCGTGCGGGCCGGACCTGTGCGCTTTTATAATGGATGAAAAGAGTTTCTTACTTTCTGATTGACATATGTCCCCTTTATCACTATATTAGAGGGTAGGATTATTATGGAAATACAGGGGAAGACGGTATTTCCTTTTATATGGAAAGGAGGGAGTCCGATGCTTACCGTTTATAAACATGATGAAAACCACAGACTTTGTCCCGTCGCTTTTGAGGAAATGGAAAAAGGGTCGTGGATCAATTGCGCGGCTCCCGATGCGGCGGAGCTGGAAAAGCTGAATGCCCTTACCGGCATCCCCGTCGATTCCCTCCAGACCGCTCTTGACCGTGAAGAACGTTCCCACGTGGAACTGGAAGACGATTTTATTTTCGTTGTCGTAAATACGCCTGTCGTCCTGGAGACAGATGCTTACGATGCGCTGCCGCTGGGGATTTTTATCACGGATAAGGTATTCGTTACCGTGTGTCTTGAAAATAATACGGTGATCCAGAAGTTTATAAATAATAATTACGCCTCTTTCCAAACCTATAAAAAGACAAGATTCCTTTTCCAGATACTGTCTACCGCATCGTCGTCCTTCCTGTACTTCCTGCAGCAGATTTATAAAAAGACGGACGGCATCGAAACGCAGGTGCGGAAATCTTTGCAGAACAAAGAACTCTTCCGCATGCTGGAACTGCAGAAATCTCTGACCTACTTCAACTTCGCCCTTCATGCGAATGAAAACGTCATGGAGCGCCTCATGCGTCTTCGCAACAGTCCCATCCATACACTCCTGAAAATGTATGAAGAAGATGAGGATCTTCTGGAAGACGTCATCATCGAAAATAAGCAGGCTTTGGAAATGGTGGAAATCTACACGAACATCCTGATGTCCATGATGGACTCCTTCTCCTCGATTATTTCCAACCGTCTGTCGCAGATTATGAAATTCCTCACCTCGGTGACGATCCTTCTTGCCGTACCCACTTTGATATTCAGCCTTTGGGGAATTAATGTGCCCGTGCCGTGGGAATCAAGCGAGATCGGATTTGCCGCGGTCACTCTTCTCGGTCTCGTGCTGACCCTCGTATCGGCGCTGGTGCTGTGGAAGAAAGATATGCTTTGAAATAAAGAAACAAAGGGACCGCTGCGGTCCTTTTTATTTTGCCGCTTTGGGGGAAATAACTGGTATAATAAAAAAGTATTTGAAGAAAGGAGGAAACGATGGAACCGGCGGAACTTTTAAAAAAATATTTCGGTTATGATACATTCCGGCCTATGCAGGAAGATGTCATCAAAACCATTCTGTCGGGCAGGGATGTGCTGGCTGTCATGCCCACCGGCGCGGGAAAGTCGGTCTGCTTCCAGATTCCCGCCCTCCTCTTTCCCCACGGTACGATCATTATTTCTCCTTTGATTTCTCTCATGAAAGACCAGGTGGAAGCGCTTGCAGAGCAGGGGATTTCCGCGTCCTATGTAAACTCCACCGTGCCTTTTGACGAATCTATCGAGCGGCTCCGCGATTTGTTCCGGGGGCGTCTGAAGCTGCTTTACATGGCGCCGGAAAAACTGGAACCCACCTATTTCACCGACTGTCTGTCCAAAGTGCCCCTGTCCATGGTCGTCATTGACGAAGCACACTGCGTTTCCCAGTGGGGCCATGATTTCCGTCCAAGTTACCAAAAAATAAAAACCTTTATCGATACGCTTCCCGTAAAACCCGTAGTCACCGCTTTCACCGCTACGGCGACCTCTTTGGTGGAAGAAGATATGAAACGGAGCCTCGGCCTGGGGAAAGCAGCCGTTTTCCGTACGGGACTGGATCGGCCGAACCTGTCTTTCCGTGTCATCCACGGCGCGGACCGCAGGGATTTCATTCTCCGCTATGTGCAGAACCATGGAAAAGAAAGCGGCATCATTTACTGCGCCACCAGAAAAGCAGTGGACGAAATTTATGAAATGCTCACAAGCCGGAAAATAAAAGCGGGGCGGTACCATGCAGGCATGGAAGATGGCGCGCGGCGGAAAGGGCAGGAAGATTTTTCCTTCGACCGCATCCATGTCATGGTGGCGACAAACGCTTTTGGCATGGGCATCGACAAGAGCAACGTGCGATACGTCCTCCACTACCAGATGCCCAAAAGCATGGAAGCCTACTATCAGGAAGCGGGGCGGGCAGGACGTGACGGCGCGAAAGCGGAATGCATCCTCCTTTACAGCGGGCAGGACGTAGGCATACAGCGGTACCTCATCGAATCGGGAAACCAGACGGACGGCCAGAAACAGATGGACTACGACCGCCTTTATGCCATGGACGGCTATTGCAGCACCACAGGCTGCCTGCGGAATTACATCTTAAATTACTTCGGCGAGACTGCTGATGAGACCTGCGGCCGCTGCGGAAACTGTGAAAGCGGAAAAGGGAAGGTGGACATCACCGACGAGGCGGTTCTCATTTTCCGAACCGTCAGATCTCTCAAGGAACGGTATGGCGCAGGCGTGGTGGCGGATATCCTTAAAGGAAGCCGCACAAAAATGATCAGGGAACGGAACCTGGACAGCCTTCCCACCTACGGCAGACTATCCTTTGCGAAAATCAAACATTTGAGAACCGCTATCCATTTCCTCATCGCTGACGGTTACCTCAAACGTGACGGCGGCGAATCTCCCCTGCTGCATCTTACGGAAAAAGCGGAAATTGTTCTCGAAAGAAAAGCGCCGGTATTGGGTTTTGCTTTCGGTGCGGAAGACGTCATGGCGTCTGTGGCGGTGGAAAAGAAAGCCATCCTTTCAGAAACAAAAAGCGGTATCTTTGAAAAACTCCGCAGACTCCGCCTTGCCATTGCCCGAGAAGAACACGTTCCGCCCTTCGTCGTATTCTCCGATGCCACCCTGGAAGATATGGTGTCCCGCCTCCCGCGGACAGAAGAAGAAATGGCGGAAGTCCACGGCATCGGCGCTTTCAAATTAAAGAAGTATGGAGAACGTTTCCTTGCGGCTCTTGGAGAATTCAGCGGAGCGGAAGAAATAAAAGGAAAAGACAAAAAAGAAGAAAAAAATATATATGAGAAACTCGAACGGCTCCGCCGCTCTTTGGCAAAAAAAGAAAATCTGTCGACATCACAAATTCTTTCCGATACAGTCCTCCGTCGGATCGCAGAAACCCGTCCGGCAACCGAAGAGGAATTCCGCGGTGTGAAAGGTATCGGCCCGAAAAAAGCGGACAAATACACAGAGGTCTTTTTGCAAGCCCTCCATCCGGAACGGAGCCGTATTTCCTCAAAAACAGAAAGTAAAATGCCGGAAAAAATAGAACATGTCATTCCCAAAACGGCAAAACCCGTCCGCGGACGGAAAGGGAAAATCACAGCGGTACGAAAGGAAACGATTCAGGCTGGACAGACGGCGTCCATAGACATAGAAACAAGAGCGTTTTTCCTCTATCTGAAAAAAGTAAGAGCGCGGCTTGCCAAAGAAGCGGACCTGTCGGCGGAAAGCATCTGTGCCGACAGGGATTTGGAAAAGATGGTGAAAAGCGAAACCGTGTCTGACAATTTGCCTGCCGCTGTAAAAGCGGAATTTGAAAAAGCCATCGCCACCTACAAACAAATCAGACATCAAACATCAGATGACAGGAGCGGCCGGCAAAAGGGTAATAGCCGTTAGCTGTAAGCCGTTAGCCGTTAGCTGTAAGCTGTTAGCCGTTAGCTGTGAGTTAAAAGCCGAAGCATATGATTTCCGTTAGGTGTCATACGAAACAACAGCAAAGGATCTGCTGCATAATGAGGGAAACGGAAAGTGTCATAATGACGAAGAACGTTAGGCGTCATCCTAAATGAATGTGAAGGATCTATTACCGTGGTGAGGAAGACGGTAAGACGTCATCAGAGTCATAGATTCTTCACTCCGTGTTATGTTTCCATTTTCCGTCTTTCCCACAAGGCATTCTTGCCTCTGTTCAGAATGACACCGGACGGCAAGGCGTCATAATGACGGAGGGACGCTAAGCATCATAATGACAGAGAACATTAAACGTCATTCTGAGCGCCAGCGAAGAATCTGTTACTGTGGTGAGGAATGCGGTAAGATGTCATCCTGAGCGGCAGCGAAGGATCTATTACCGTAATGAGGGAAAGCGGTAAGAAGATAAAAGCTATCAGCTGTGAGCTGTCAGCTAAAAGTGCTGAATGACAGCGGGAGACATTGAGGCCGTGGATGAGAAAGCGGTATGAGCAGAGGTATTCGTAGAATAGTATGAATTATATAGAAATAAGATAAATCTTTTGTTATAATGAGAACAGAGGTTGTTTAATAAAATAAGTGTTGAAAGAAGAGCGGGAGAAACCGGTAGGAATTTTTCTATTTACGGATTCTATATCCTGCTTTTCAGGCAAATGAAGTGTTATGGGGAGAGGTGGTGTGAAGGCAGTATCGGCAGCATGGGGATGGTGCTTCTTTTTATTGCGTTTCTAAATTATATTGTTTTTTTATGGGAGGAAAACATGAATCACATCTACAAAGTCATTTGGAGTCGAGTGAAGAACAGTTATGTCGTCGTTTCAGAAATTGCGGGCACAGCGAGAAAAAGCGGGAGGGTGAGAGTCTCTAAAAACACGCTGGCAGCAGTTTTGGCGGCTTTTTTATTGACAGGGATTTCTGTAAGCCCTGTATCTGCGGCGCTTGACGGGGTCAATACGTTTGTAGAACCGGGCAACCAGAATATTAAAATCGGGAATGGTACTGATCTAAGAAATAACAGTACGAAAAACGGTGCCATTGCGATAGGAGATCACGCCCAGATTGATGATTATGTCATGCAGGAAGGCAGTGTTGCTATCGGCAAAAATGCTTTTGTAGAAAATATGTGGGGAATGCAGGATAAAATATTCCGTTTCGGGATGCATTCGACGGATCCGCTCCGTACGGATCACTTGCTGCCGGCAGGGATTGCCATCGGTCAGAATACCTATGCCCGCAGCGGCAGTCTGATGATCGGCGACCATAAGTATGTCGGCGCCTTGGGAGATACCACGGTAAATTCCAATACGGATGATGAAAAGCGCAAACTGTCCGTCTTGGTAGGCGCGACCACCGTCGGACTGAACAGTTATTCTGCCGGTGCGTTTGCGACGACGACCGGCGCCTATTCCATCATGACGAATGCGTATGACGGAGATACGAACCAGGGATCTGCCGCCCAGAATTTCGGAGCGGTCATCAACGGATCCTTTAACAGCATTGAATCAAAAACGGCGGGCAGCAGTGTATCGGGAATCGCCAATGCGGTCGTAGGGACCGCCAATCGGACCCATAACGCAAACGGTACCTTGGTTTTCGGCGCGGGCAATGAAGTGACCAATTCAGTGGACAATATAGCAAATCCCATGTCGTTTTTGGGGCTCAACAGTCCCAAGGAATTGGCAGAAAAACTCAGGGAGGATATACGGAGAAATGATTCCGGCGGCGCTGTCCTTGCTGTCGGCGGCGGAAATAAAGCGGACTATGCATACCGCTCCCAGCTGGTCGGGGTGGGAAATACCCTGACAGGAACCGCAGCGGAAAAGGCTGCTTACAATTTACTGAACGGTTATAAAAATACAGGTATCAATGTAAGCGGTGTAACTGTCATCGGTACGAACCGCACGATTTCCAATGCAAAAGATACGATTGTGATGGGTTCTTCTGCCGGCGGTATTACTACAACTGCCAGCAAGGCGGTCATACTTGGCTCGGAAGCCAATGCGGAAAAAGACGGCGGCGTAGCGATCGGTGCGGATTCCGTTGCCTCTGTTGACAAGGATATTGCGGGATATGATCCGTCTACCAAATTAGCTTCTACAAATACATCGGCCGCATGGAAAGCGACGCATGCAGCGGTATCTGTTGGTAATGGCAGTACTGCTACAAGGCAGATTACCGGTGTGGCAGCCGGCACGAATGACACCGATGCAGTCAATGTGGCGCAGCTGAAAGCTATTGCCGGAGGTACGGGCAGCATTCATTTCGTATCCGTGAAAGGCGGAAATGCATCATCAGTCAATTATAACAACGATGGGGCAAAAGAGACCGGAGCCATTGCGATTGGAGCAAATGCAGAGGCGACGGCAAATAGTGCGGTTGCCATGGGTTTTAATGCCCAGTCCAACGGTTCCGGAAGTATCGTTATCGGCGAATCATCCGGCCTGATTCCTGATGCATCAAAACGGGGGGCTTCCAAAGGGAACAGCAGCATTATTATCGGTACGGAAAATATTGATAAAGGCGGCACGAAAGACCATGCCGGCTCTAATGACGGTATACTCGGAAGCAACAATACGATACAGGAGTCCAATGGCGCTTTCGTGACCGGCGCGTTTAACCATGTGTCCGATTCTTATCAGTTCGGACAACTCTCCGTTTCGGAGCAGCAGGAATTGGCGCAGGCGATGGCGGATGGCAAGCCTCTGGGCAAGTACATCGGCAAATGGGGAAGCCATGTCTTTGTTACCGGCGACGGAAATACCGTTTCACAAGGAATGAATGTTACAATCAGCGGCTCTCAGAATACCGTTGAAAACAGCAAGAGTCAGACCGTCATCGGGGACAGCAATAAGATTACCAATAGAAATGCCGGTACAGTTTCCGGACACCAGGAAGAAAGGACGAAGAATGTGTCCGACCTTGTCATCGGCAAGGGGAATGATATTTCCGGCAACGATACCTACATGAAAGGGTATGAGAGCCTGACCGTTATCGGGAATAATAACAAAGCGGTCAATCCTAGCTCGGGTATCGTGATCGGGGATAACCAGAAGTTATCAGCGATTAAAGAATCCGTCGTTATCGGTTCCATGACACCGGAAGAAAAGGCCGATTCCGATATCGGGCAGAAACATGCCAGTGTCGTTGTCGGGTATCATGCCCAGAGCGGGACCAGAGACGGCGGCGGAATGAATGTGGCTCTTGGCCATGGGGCAAAAGCTTATGGCTGGCAGGAGACCGTGACAGGGATCAAATCCATTGTGGAGGCAGGCGATTCCGGCTTTGACGGCTATCTGGCTTCTGTCTATGGCGGTCTTAATACCGTAGCGTCAAATAAGGCGTACCAGAGTGATGGGATGGCAAACACCGTCGTCGGTACCCTGAACAAAACAGAAGGCGCCAATGGGGCACTCGTTTTCGGCGCGGGCAATAGCGTTACGCATTCTTTCGGGACGGCGCCGACCGATGAAAATGGAAACAGTATGAACGAATATTGGGGTGATATCATATCATTTGAGGGACAGGGATATGCCGGCGGAACCGGACAGTCGGGTCATGATGAGCTCAGGAAAGCGATGGGGCTGGCCATGTCGACCGGCGGCGGCTCTGTGGTCACCATGGGGAACGGAAATACTTCAGATTATGCCGTCCATTCCCAGATCATCGGCTCCGGAAATATCCTTACAGGTACAGCAAATACACCCAGCATCAATAATACGATCAACGGATATGGAAATACAGGCAGGAATGTGGAACGTATGTCTATGATGGGGACCGGGAATAATATGTCCGGCAGTACGGCCGATGTAGTGATCGGGGATTACCACCATATGGACGGCGGTAAAAACAATGTAATCCTTGGATCCATGGCTACGGAAAAGAAGACTGTAACGAAAACGTATACGAGGAAAGATGCTTCGGGCAATGTTATTCGTGAAAAGAAATATAAGGTGACGGAAAATGTACCGATTAAATCGCATACGGCAAACATAAGCAATGCGGTGATGCTCGGCTACAATACGGATGTGGAAAAAGACGGCGGCGTAGCGATTGGCGCGAATTCGATTGCCTCTGTCGACAAGGGCGTCGCAGGCTATGACCCGGCTGCCGGTGATCATGCCAATGATACGACAGGCACGTGGAAAGCGACAGCCGCTGCTGTTTCTGTCGGTAAAGCGGCAACTCCGACCAGTGCAGCAGTCACCCGCCAGATTACAAACGTAGCAGCCGGCACGCAGGATACCGATGCCGTCAATGTGGCACAGCTGAAAGCGGTGAATACGAAGTATGATACTAAGCTTAGCCGGGGATTTATCATCAAGAAGGGCGGAGAAACAGTTGGTGAAACGATTTCCCTTAATGGAGATACGGCGCCGGAAATTACCTTTGACGTAGCGGAAGCCAATAAAGGTCTGACTGTAGACCGTGATGGGAAAACTATTAAATATGGCATTGACGGTTCGAAAATTGACCTCAACGGGAATGATACGATTCCCGGTTGGACACTGGAGGTCGGAGTTAAACCCGGTATTCCGACGAATACAGGCAGT
>UMCM01023054.1_pt1 | contig 14529 bp, 10 predicted proteins | sample 1964231 | NCBI WGS metagenome assembly UMCM01 (sample SAMEA4835968, study PRJEB28245) | human gut metagenome | biome: gut microbiome; material: fecal sample | place: Denmark | collected 2008
CATGGATTATAATGTAAAGCCCATGATTCATCGTTTCCGTCAAAATGATATGAATATCGTCATGGATGTGAACAGCGGCATTGTCCATGTCGTTGATGATGTGACATACAGGGTTCTGGAGTTTTATAAAGGAGAGGGCAGAGAAGAAACTTTGTCCGCTCTTGAAAAAGAATACGGCGCTGAAGAGCTGAATGAAGTCATGGATGATTTGGATGAACTCATCAGGGCTCAGTCTCTTTATGCGCCCATGGATAAGAATTATGAAATGGCGATCGAAGATAAACCGATTGTCAAGGCGCTGTGTATCAATATCGCCCACGACTGCAATCTCCGCTGCAAGTACTGCTTTGCCGGACAGGGAGGATATGGACAGTGGCGTATGCTCATGAGCTTCGATGTGGCGCGCCGGGCTGTTGATTTCCTCATCGCCCACAGCGGACACCGTGAACATTGCGAGCTGGACTTTTTCGGCGGTGAACCGCTCATGAACTGGCATGTGGTGCAGCAGACGGTGACCTATGTTCGCCAACAGGAGAAGAAACACGATAAAAAAATCAAGATGTCTCTTACGACGAACGGAATGCTTCTGGATAAGGAGAAGGTGAAGTATCTGACGGATAACCATATCAGCCTGATCCTGTCACTGGACGGCCGTAAGGAAATGCATGACTCCATGCGTCCCGGTGTGAATAATGAAGGCACTTATGACCGCATTATGAAAAATCTCCAGTACTGCATCAAGCATCGCAATGGAGAAGAATACTATGTCCGCGGTACTTTCACCAGGCAGAATCTGGATTTCACTACTGATGTGGAAGATATGCTCAATCATGGATTTCCCGCGGTTTCTATGGAACCGGTTGTCGGTGATGACACGGCGGATTATTCCATCAAAGAGTCGGATCTGCCTCGGGTGAAGGACGAATATGATAAATTGGCGAAGTTTTTCATCAAGCGTGAAGAGGAAGGAAATCCCTTTTTTTTCTTCCATTTCAATATGGATCTTTGGAGAGGCCCCTGCCTGCCGAAGCGTCTTCGCGGATGTGGAGCGGGGCATGAATATCTGGCGGTCGTGCCCAATGGAGATATTTACCCTTGCCACCAGTTTGTCGGTCGTGAAGGATATGTGATCGGCAATGTCTTTGAAGGACTCAAAAATATGAAGATGATGCGCGATTTTCGTGTGAACCATGTGTTCAGCAAGCCTGAATGTGTGGACTGCTGGGCAAAATTCTTCTGCTCCGGCGGCTGCCATGCAAATAATGAAGCTTATGCCGGGGATATCCATAAGCCTTACGGGATTACCTGTGAAATTCAAAAGAAGCGTGTGGAATGTGCGATGATGATTCAGGCGTATAATAAGTTGAAAGCTCCGAAAGTCATGCACCAGCCGGGAACAAAAGCGGCAAGGAAAGCGGAAGGCTTATCCGCTACCTGATAAGATGAAATAAAGAAAGAAGAGGATGACAAGAGGTTTCTGTTTGCGCAGAGACTTCTTTTAATTTATAATAAAATAAGTATTATAGGGGTAATGGAATCAAAATACAGGCATCGTTTTTGATGCATTTTGTATGAAGGAGGAATTGATTATGCATATAAAAAGAGTTGGAGTCGCCCTTATGGCGGCTGCCATGATTGGTACAGGTGTGTTTTCCGGGGTTTCTGCATCCGGATTGGGCAGTATTCTCGGCGGTATTGTGAAAGTAGGCGGTATAGGGTTCCTTGTGGATAAGTATGGTGAATCGCTGAACAGTGCCATCAATTCTGTTATGATGAAAGAAGGCGCAGGTACGAACTATGCTACAAAGGTTGTTCCTATCGTCAGTATCGGTAACAGAGGATATATCGGAGCAGCACAGGTTATCGGCGATGCGGACCAGGTGGAAAAGGTGGAAGCGGTAGGCCAGCTTGAAATCAGCTGGAATAACAAGCTTTTCCGCATCAAAGGTCTAATTCCTATGGACAGTAAGAATCCGACCAGTTTCAGCCGTGTGCAGGGTGTAGGTGTTTCCGCCGTTATTGATGTAAGAGTTTAATCGGAGGACTCAGCATGAAAAAATCTATTCTTGCAGCAGGTATTTCTTTGTTGTTTGTATTTCCGGGAGCAGCAGCTGAACCAACGACTCTAAACGGACGTATGGAACGGGTGGAAGATGTCCTTTATGGGGAAACGCGCAGCGGCTCCCTTACCGAACGGATTACTTCCGCTGATAATTTAATTTATGGCACAGGTAGTTCGACAGGTGTGGGTCTTGATGATCAGGTCGGGAATCTTTATGCTGATGTGGTGAACAGCGGTAATGATGCTGCACCGTCCATTTCTTCCCGGACGAATGCCCTGGAGTACTACCTGACTGATGAAATTAAGCGGGAACCGCTTGCCGGCCGTATCGGTGATATGGAAAAAAGCGTTTTCGGCAGCGTGAAATCAGGCGCATTGGATAAGCGTACCGCGGAATTGGAAAAAGCTATTTATGGAGATCAACATTCGGAAATGAAGGATGTTGTTCTTCCTGAAAAGACGGTATTCAAGATTTCTTTAAATGATAATATCAGCAGCAAAACAAACCTTGTGGGTGACCCTGTAGAATTTACCGTGCAGGAAGATGTGAAGGTCGGTGACATTCTTGTGCTGCCCCGCGGTTCCAGAGGAAGCGGCGTGGTGACGAAAGTATCCCGGCCGAAGAGCTTTGGACGCAGCGGTAAACTGGATATTTCATTTGATCAGGTATTTTCTTTGGATGATGAACCGATTCCGACCGTTCTCGGACCGGAAGCAAAAGATAAGCTGAAGATGGAAGCTGCTGCCGTAGGCGCTTCTACTATCGGCGCATTGGCGCTGGGGCCGGTTGGCCTGGTAGGCGGTTTTTTTGTTAAAGGCAAAGATGTGGAACTTCCTGCAGGATCTGAATTGTATATACAAACGCAGAAAGATGTTACCACGAAAGGTCTTGTTACCGCTTCCGGCGCGCCGAACATGGTACTTCGCAAGAGAGTGGCCAAGTCGGCTGTTGCCGGAGAGGCAGGGAGTACAATGGCTTCTGATGCCGGTTCTTCTGTGAATACTGTGGAAAATATGCGGAATGAATTGAAGTTCGTCAATGAGGACGGAGATGAAATAGATACCAAGACAAAAGCAGTAAAATCTGATGCGGAAGAGACAAAAGCGGATGTTTCCGGGACAGCGGAAAAGGCTGCTGATGAAGGAGAAGAAAATGCATCGGTGGTTATCGTAAGAAATGAATAAGTTAAAATTTAAAAGGGCATTGATTTTAGGATGTGCCCTTTTTCTGGGAACGGGTTCGGAAGGATATGCTTCGGCGGCAGACGGTATAACTTATGAAGAAAGGTTCGTCGTTGATGAGGATCATAAGGGCGTAGTGCGCCCGATTCGTCCTGCGGAAGTTCTTGTAAATCGGAATAATGCAAAAACAAAGGAACCGGTAAAATCCAATCCTCCGTCTTCGGAAGCAAAAAAAGGGAAGAAGGCAAAGGATACGGGGATTTCTCCTGAACATCCTTTAACTTTTACTGCGGACTATATCCGTTATAACCATTCTACAGGAGATGTTATGGCGGAGGGGCGCATTGATATGCGCCAAATGATGGATCAGTACACCACAGAATATGTCTATGGAAACACGGTCACCCAGCAGTATGTTATTCCGGGTGCGGTACACTGGAAAAACGCTACTACCGATATGACGGCACAGCGGGCGGAATATGATGGTGCCGCATCTATAGGAAAGTTCTATGAATTTTCAGGTTGGGATTCGGGCCTCTATTATTTTAAAGGGGATAAAGGAACCTATTACCGTAAGGATAACAAAGTGGTTGCTGATAGAGGGTACTTTACTACGAAGCATGCTGTTGCCAAAGTACCTGATTATCGGATTGAAGCAAATTCTATCGAAATCTATCCGGGAGATCATTACACGGCTTATGATGTGAAATTGAAAGTGAAAAATACAACCCTTATTTCTCTTCCTAAATACGGGGCTTCTTTGAAAAGTGACAATGCGATCAGTCCTTGGTCTCTCCTTCCTCGTCCGAAGTATGACAGCGATAACGGATGGGGCTGGCATAACGGGCTTGAATTACCTATAACGCATAATAATGATCTGTATTTTTATGTGCGTAATGAGTGGTACACGAAATCAGGATACAAGCCGGATGTGGGCTTGCATTACAGTACACCTTTCGGATGGTTTAATTTCCATTACGCTGAAAAGGAAAGTTCCATCAATGATGAGGGAGGCTTATGGATTAAAAAGCGACCGTCCCTTGAATTTAAGTCTAACCGGTACTATCTTTTTAAGTCGCCTTTCTATGTAGGCTTAAACGGGGAAATCGGCTATTGGGACGAGAAAAGGGCAGGCAGTCACCGTAAGGGCAGTTATAAAGGCTTCAATGTGTATATCTCCAGCAATCCCATAAAATTGGGGAAGTTCCTGACGTTTAATTGGAAGGCAGGGGTTGCCAAAGATTATTACGGATATAAATATGAAGGGAACAATTTAAGGAAGAAGAGACTTTTTGATGGAAATGAGACACGTGAAAATAAATATTATTCCGTAGGACTTATGGGAAAATACAGAGCGGTTTCCGCATGGATCAATTATACAAACCGTTCAATTACGGGCTATACACCGTACCTTTATGATGCTTTCAGTACGACGAAACCACTCAATATGGGATTCAGGATTGAACTAACGCCCAAAGATGCCGTAAGCATTTCTTGGACGATTGATGCAAAAAATGGTGATGTGGATCATCGCTACTATACTTACTACCGGGATATGCACTCATTTTATGGTTGGATCCGGTATGATACGGTAGAGAAGAAGACAACATTTATGATTATGCCGAAAGATTTCAGATTCTGAGTAGGTTGATCAATAGGGGGAGGATTTACGTGAAATTTTTTTTAGGCAAGCATTTAAACGTCGATTTACAATACATTTTCGGCAGTAAATGGAATGTAAATACTGAAGATCTGCAAAATTATGAAGCAGTTATTTCCAATGCGGCAAAGCGTGTACAACAGATAAGAAAAACGGGAAAAGGCCCGGGAGGCAAAGCGGTTCTTTTTTCCCGCCTTCCTTATATTTTAGATGAAAATGTTCTCATGACGGCAGAAGAGCGGCTGCGGTTGGAACGGCTGGACGGGATCGGGAAAGAACAGGATGTTCTGATTTCTATCGGGATAGGAGGATCTTATCTGGGAAATCAGGCGATTTTTGATATTTTTTATGGTCCGTACTGGAATATGCGTTCCCGTGAGGAGAGAAACGGATACCCGCAGGTGTTCTTTGCGGGACAGAATGCCGACCCGGCAGCGCTTATGGATCTCGTCCGCCAGCTTCGAAGGGAACGGGGCCGCTGCAGCCGTAAATTGAGAGTGCTGCTCCTGATAATTTCCAAGTCGGGGACAACTGTGGAACCGATGGCGGCTTTCCATGTATTGAGACGGGAATTATCCGATTTTTGTGAGATTTCTTTTATTACAGTCACTGACAGAAATACCGGTAAGCTCCATGAATTGGCCGAACGGGAAGGATGGGAACAGTTTGCCGTGCCTGAAGGTATCGGCGGTCGTTTCAGCGTCTTTTCCCAAGTCGGTTTGGTCTGGGGGAAGTTGGTCGGTCTGGATATAAGGGCTTTTCTTGACGGTGCGAGATTTGTGGAAGAGCATTGCCGGGGGAAAATTTCGGACAACCCGGCACTTATGCTGGCTGCGGTCAAGTTTATCGCCATGAAAGAGTATGGAGTGGCAGCAGAGGTTATTATGCCTTATGGTGCAGGCCTCCGTGCATTAGGCTGGTGGTATGCCCAGTTGCTGGGAGAGTCTTTGGGGAAAAAATTTGATACCCATGGGAATATCATTTACAACGGCCGCATTCCGGTTGCCTGTGTAGGCACGACAGATATGCATTCCCTTACGCAGGAACACCAGCAGGGGAAGAAGAATAAAATTGTACAGTTTATTTCCGTGAGAAATCTTCCCGACAAAGCGGATTTCTTTTGTGATAACGGCCACGCAGGCGGAATGGTGGATTTGGGGATGCTGCTTAATGCCGCTGCCCGGTCTAATCAGGAGGCTCTGGCACAGGAAGAAAGGATGAGCTGTGCGATAGAAATTGAAAAGCTGACAGAATTTCACATAGGAATGCTGATGTACTTCTTTTTCCTTGCTACTGCCTATGAAGGTGCTATGGCGGATATCAATACATACGACCAGCCGGGGGTGGAGGATTACAAGAAAATCCTCCGCAAGTATTTACAAAAATATATGAAAGAGGTATGAGGTTATGGCGGGGGCGCGCAGGAGATGGATAGTCCCGGTGACAGGGGCAGTGGCGGCTGTTTTAACGGTGTGGGGCATTCTTGGTGTCGGTAAAGCGTCAACCGTTATCCCTGAAGAGGCAAACAGTACAACTCCTGATGCTGTAAATGAAAGTGAAATGAAACTTGGAGAAATATCGGGCGGCGTTAAAAAATATGACGCGGCTCTTTATTTACGGGGGAAACCGTTGAAAGATCCGTTTTATGCGGTGCGGTCTTATGATTCAAAGAGGGAAAATGAAGAAGCGCCGCAGATGCCGGTGGCAGAAGGGACAACGGGGGCTATCCATCTCGCCCCGGTTTTACAGGGAGTCATGGAGTATGGAGGGAATCGGCGGGCCATGCTTGCCGTGAATGGAGAATCAGTTACAGTTCGGAAAGGGGATCGGGTGGGTATATGGTCAGTCGTTTCAATCGGAGAAAAAACAGTCCAGTTATCATCGGCAGCAGAGAATCTTTTTTTGGAACTGCCTTGAGACATACCGTCTTTTTATTCGTAGGCACTCTGTTCTTCTGTTTCCCTTTTTCTGTTAATGCGGAAAACAGAATGCCGGAGATGAAACTGGAAACGAGTGCTCATGAAACGATGGAAGCGACACTCCGCCAATCCATGGAAGAACGAAAAGGGGAAAAGGCAAAAAGTTATTTAACGAAACATGCCGTTACGGAAGAAAAAGAACCTTCCGATTTCAGTCTTCATGTAAAGAATGCGCCTATCCAGGAGGTCCTCCGGAGTCTGGCGGAACTTACAGGGAAAAATATTGTCTTCGGCGGTACAGTTACAGGAAGTGTGACGGCTGATCTGGATCACGTCACGCCGAAAGAAGCGCTCCATGCCATGCTGGTTTCCCAGGGACTCATAGCACGGGAAGAAGGAAGTACGCTTATCGTCGTTGGTGAATCCGCCATGAAAAATGGGGGAAAAGCAACGGAATCCTATAAATTGTCTTATGCGGAAGCGAAAGAAGTGGCGGAAGGGCTTCGCCAGCTTTCCGACAGCGTCCATGTAGCATATAACCAGACGGCAAACGCGGTCATTCTGAGCGGAACACCTTTGGAAATTATGGAAACCGCTGCGGTTCTCCGCTCTCTGGATGTTCCTGAAAAACAGGTAAAAGTAGAGGCGGAAGTTATTGCCGTGAACCGATCCCATTCCAAAGAACTTGGGATCGACTGGGATTTTAAAGCTCTTACCGGCAGCGGCGAGTATCACAGGGAAAGCTGGAATGAACAGCGGTATGTCACCGATGGCGCGGGAAATATAAAGTATGATAAAAATGGAAATCCGCGGATGCGGAATATCGAACATAACGGATGGAATGTGAAGATTCCTGAAGGCTACGCAGGTATTTCCTACGGCAGATCCGTGGCAGGGCATCCCTACACCGCTTTTTTCAGGGCTAACCTGAATGCTCTTGTTTCTACAGGCAAAGCGAGAATCCTTGCCCGGCCGAATGTGGTCACCATGAACGGGCGGGAAGCGGAAATACTTATAGGAAATAAAATTCCGGTTATCGTGGAGCACGTGGATAACGGCGTTCGGACAACGACCACGGAATACCGCGACGCAGGCATCAAGCTTACCTACACGCCGCGAATCAGTGCGGACGGGGAAATCACCGCAAATGTGAATGCTGAGGTTTCCACGCCGTACCTTGTGCCTGAAATGCGAGCTTACCGTATCATTACCCGCCAGGCAAATACGCTGGTCCGTCTCCGGTCGGGCGATATGCTTACTATCGGGGGTCTGATAGATAAGGAAGAAAATAAAACCTTTAGGAAAGTTCCTATTCTGGGAGATATCCCCTTACTGGGAAAACTTTTCCAGAGCAAGAGCCGATCCGTGGAGGAGTCGGAAATAGTCATCATCATAAAAGCGGAAATATTGGACAGATGAACCGCTTTTATAGGAAGATAAGGGAAATATGGCAGTACTTAGAGTCAATGGTTTAACTAAATATTTCGGCATTAACAGCGTTTTTGAAAATGTTTCTTTCGAATTGAAAAGCGGCGAACATATTGGGCTTGTAGGGGCGAACGGCGCAGGGAAAACGACACTCCTGAAATGTATCATGGGAAGGGAAGAGGCTGACCGGGGAACGATAAAAACCAGTGATGGTGCAGTAATCGGCTACCTTCGCCAGGATTTCGATTATGCCGGTGAAACGATACGTGATGAAATGGAAGAAGCGTGGGAAGACGTTCTCTTTTATAAAGACAGAATGGAACGGCTGGCAGCCGAATTGGAATCTCATAAAGATGACGCTGATCTTGTTTTGGAATATGGAAAAACGGAAGCCCGTTTTGAATTTCTCGGCGGTTATGATTATGAATCTGCCACGAAAAAAATTTTAACGGGTCTCGGTTTTACGGAAGAGGACTGGGATCGGGATATTCATTCTTTTTCCGGCGGTCAGAAGGTCAGGATTAATTTGGCGGCTGCTTTCGTGCGTCATCCGGATTTCCTTCTTCTTGACGAACCGACGAACCATTTGGACATGGGCATGCTGGAATGGCTGGAGGATTATCTTCGCTCCTATAAAGGAGGCGTGCTTATGATTTCTCATGACCGTTACTTTCTTGATGCTGCGGCGACAGGCATTATCGATCTGGAGAATCACCGCATTCATTCTTACCGCGGCGGCTATACGCGGTATATGGATACGAAGACACGGGAAACGGCGGCTTATGAAAAAGCGTATGAAAAGCAGCAGGAGCATATCCGTGAAACGGAAGAATACATAAGAAGATACAAAGCGGGGATCAAATCAAAACAGGCACGGGGACGGCAGTCGCAGCTGAACCGCTTGGAACGGCTGGAAAAACCGAACCGGCAGGCCACACTGCGTTTTCATTTCACACCGCCTGATGACTGTGCGGATAAGGTTCTTGATATCCTTCATGGTACGGCAGGATATAATGGGACTCCTTTATTTAAAGATATAGAAATGCATATAAAAAAAGGGGAGACGGTAGGACTTATCGGACCGAATGGTGCAGGGAAGACGACCCTCCTGAAAATGATTACAGGGGAACTGGCGGGAGAGAAAACGCTTATCCACATGGGAAGCCATGTACAGGTGGGTTACTACTCCCAGGAGCAGGAGTGGCTTTTACCGGATCGAACCGTTATTGATGAGGTGCGGGATCTTTTCAATTATGGCGAAGCGGAAGCAAGAAATGTACTGGGCATGTTCCTTTTTCGGGGAGAAGATGTTTTCAAAAAAATATCTCTTCTTTCCGGCGGTGAAAAGGCGAGGCTGTCCTTGTTATGTCTCTTTCTGAAACGGCCGAACTTTCTCATCCTTGATGAACCGACAAATCATCTGGATATTCCTACGAGGGAAATCATGGAAGAAGCCATACAGGCTTTCGGCGGAACCTGTCTGATCGTTTCCCATGACCGGTATTTTCTCGATAAAGTTGTGACGCGCACACTGGAACTGGACAATGGCAGGCTTACTGAGTACCTTGGCAACTACACTTACTATAAAGAAAAGAAAAAAGACCTGGAAGAATTTGAAAAGGACAGGGGAAATGCAAAGACTGCAAAGACGCCTGCCCAAATGACAGTATCCAAGGCGGAACCGAAAAAGGTAGAAAAGAGGGAAATTTCCATAGCGGCAGCAAAAAAGCTGGAGCAGGTGGAAATGGAAATTGCACGGCAGGAAGCGACCGTGAAAATGTATACTTTCCGTATGAATAGCGAGCCTGAAAATTATGCCGCCATTACGGAAGAGTATAAGGACGCGGAAGAAAAGCTGGCAAAACTTTATGAACGATGGGATGCCATCGCAGAAGATATGTAAAGGAGGATTACATGAAAGACACGGCACTGGCGGCAGCCAAGGAAATGATTAAGACGATGGAAGGCTTAGCAGATGGTTTGCAGGAACGGCTGCGCAGAACGGAAGCAGAAAATGAGGCGCTTCGGAAAGAATTGGAAAAGTATCGTGAAGAAGAACGGGAAATGGCGGAAGAGGTTTTTCGGGGAGGCTCCGGTGAATTTAGCCGCTGTGATGACGGAGAGACATTAGAAGACCTAAGCGGGAAACTCAGCTGTTACTATCGGGATTTAGATCTTTATGACGAAAAGCGGATTACCGCTGAAGACGGGGAGACGCTCTATCACACGATAAAGTACATCTTCAAACAATTAAAAAAAGCAGGTGTCCGCTTTAAATGATGCCTGCTGTAAATGACGGACAGAAATGTTCGTCTTTTTTTCTATTTTAATTTTTTTGCCTGCGCATAGAAGAACATATACTGCTGAAAAATGCCTGCTGCATGGCCATAAGATGGGAACGGGCTGACTCCGCCATAATGTTTCTGAATGACCCGCCCGATCCACACGTCTACAGGTGCGGCTGCCGTGCGGTGGTAAGCGAATAGGGAAATACAATTTACCACTTTGATGCCTGCTCCGGGAAACAGAAGAAGTTTTTCCGTGAGTTCTTTATCAGACAATGTTTCCATTTTGGCGAAGCTGATCTTTTCTCTCGCAATCATGCGGGCTGTGGCATGAATATAGGCGGCCCGGTACCCGAGAGAACAGTTTTTCAATTCATTGACAGGTAATTTCCCGAGCGCTGACGGGGAGGGAAATGTGTAAAAAGTCCGCCCATTTTTTGTAATTTCCTTTCCTGCGGCAAGACAAAGTTTTTCCACGGAACTCCGTATAGCGGGAATGGATTTCCTTTGGGAGATAATAAAGGTGATGAGCATTTCAAAAGGATCCTGCCGCAAGATACGGATACCTTTTCCATATCCGGCCGCAACCCTGAGAAAATGATCTTTTGCGGGAATGGAGCGTCTGAGCGACTTGTAAGAAACAGATAAATCAAAATAAGGAGCCCACACCCGCTTCCATGCGTAAGGGGTGCAGTCCGCTTCCCAGGTATCCGCTCCAAGCGGGGACAGAGACAACATGTTTTTCCCTGTGATGAAATGGAAGGAACCGTCGGGCTGTGCGGAGGCACGGAAACATTGTCCGCTCCGTATGATTTTTTCCGGATCAAAGTCGTCAGGAATTTGTATTTTCATAAAATAAAATAACCTCTTTTCCTCTCTTTATTATACAGGGGATTTCTATTCTTGCCGTGAACAGACGGAATTGGTAGTATAATAACAACATGAAAGGTACATAAATAATAATTTAAAGCAGGTGCAGTTTATGAGAGCAAGAATACATAAAAGTCTTTTAATGATGGGTGTTATTTCAGTAGCACTCGCATTTTTACTGGCAATTATCCTCCATTATCAAAGCATGCAGGAACAGGCGGACCGTGAACTGGCGCGTGTGGCTCAGACGGCCGCCGCAGCGGTGTCTATGGAGAAGGCTCCTGAAAGCAAGGCATACCTTGATGCTATTTATGATGGAAATAATAAGGACATCCATATCGTATGGCTTACGGATAAAGGGAGCATCCTTTACGATACCGATGAAACTCTTGGAAGGAACTATCTCGAGATGCCCGAAGTCCGGCAGGCGATCCGGGAGGGATCCGGGGAAGTCGTTCATAAATCGTCTGACGAGCATCCGAAAAGTTATGTAGCGTACCGTACGGCCGATGATACCATTCTTCGTTTTTCCAAATCAAAAACAATTTCTTTTTTTGTCGCGTCTGATTTTATTCCTGAAGTCCTCCTTTTCCTTCTTGTTTTTTCCGTGGGATGTCTTGCTGCGGCGGAACATGAGACGAACCGTATCCTGAGTCCCGTCCGTGGCTTGGGAAATATCATACAGGACATTATGGCGGGAAAAGAGATAGGCAGGATGCCTGATGAATATGAAGAACTTATGCCCCTCATCAACAAGGTGGAAGAACAGCATGATGAAATAGAAAACTATTTGGAAGATATTGAAGAAGAGAGAAATACGACCCGTACCATTTTGGATACTATTTCTGATGGGATTATTCTTTTGAACAGCCGGAAAGAGATTGTCGATTATAATGAGCGGGTAAAAGAAATATTTCATGTGGAAAAAGACAAGCGCTTCCGCCGCATTTCCTTTCTCTATCATGATGAAGATTTTCTTCGTGCTGTCGGACGTGCCTATCGTTCTGAACGTTCCCGCGAGTATACGATGACGCTCTTTGGGAATCCATTCCGGATGACTACGGCAAAAACGGAACTGACTGATGGGGAAGAAGGGCTGCTCCTTGTTCTCAGCGATATGACGGCAAATTACATGGCAGAACGCATGCGCCGGGAATTTTCGGCGAACGTTTCCCATGAATTAAAAACACCTTTGACATCTATCAGCGGGTTCGCGGAAATTATCTCCAGCGGTATGTACCAAAGTGAAGAGGATTTGAAAGTTTTCGGCAGACGAATTTTAGATGAATCCCATCGGATGATGTCCTTGATTGACACCATCATGCACTTGTCAAAAGTGGAAGAAACAGAAACCACGATCAAATGGAAGCCCGTAGAAGTTGCTGGACTTGTCCGCTATGCCGCCGAACTCATTAAACCGCAGGCTGATAAGAAGAATATAGTTGTTGAGCTGGACATGGAGCCTGTCCATGTCTACGGGAATGCCGCTCTTTTATCCGAGCTGGCGATGAATCTTTTGGATAATGCGGTGAAATATAATCATGAAGGCGGCCATGTAACGGTGAAACTGGCGGCGGAAAACGGAGAAATGGTCATGACCGTTTCCGATACGGGAATCGGTATCCCCGCAGATAAACAGAACCGTATTTTTGAACGCTTTTACAGGGCAGAGGAGAGCAGAAATAAATTCACCGGCGGCAGCGGACTGGGACTTGCCATCTGCAAGCATATTGTAGAGAAACATAAAGGCAGTCTCACTATTTCCAGCACAGAAGGAGAAGGGGCAACCTTCATCGTTACTCTGCCTGCTATGAGTGAAAGCGATGTGTCCGTGGAGACGGATAATGATATTCTTGCAAAGCAGGAAGCTGCTGACGGTGAATCGGGGAAATTGGCGGAAATGGAAGCGGCAGAAGAAGCTGCTGAAGAAATGACTGAAGGAAGCGATGCAGCCGATAATACCGAGGAGAAAGAACTATTGAAAAGGAAGAAGGAAAAGAAACGGAAAAAAGCGAAGAAGAGAAAGGCGAAAGATGCAGAACAGGCGGAAAAGCAAAAAACAGCCAAAGAAGAAAAAACGGGAAAAACATCAAAAGCGAAAAAGTAAATTGAAAAGGATATGCCTTGGGAACATCCCGGAGACATATCCTTTTATAATGCTGATTAACGCGTTGCGGCAGTAAACATACCGGTTGCCTTATTAAAAGTAAGGACATAAACTGGACCGCCTGCTGATGAATGGCTGCCGCCTGCCGGCGGATCAACATGGAGAAGAAGATCCTTCTTTGTGATCTCCAGTGTTCCGTCGCCCTCTTCTCCCGTAAGGGAAGAACCGTCGAAGGCAAGAGCAAATTCCCCCTTTTGGTAGGATACGATGCGGAGCCCTTTAATGTCGCCCGTCTGGAAGACATAGAAACGCTTTCCGTTATCCGTTTGCACAAATTGAGTTATGGAGACAGAAGCATCTTTCCTTCCGTTTTCTCCATACAACGCGACAGGGAGATCGGAAAGAATCAGATTGGATTCATTGATCGCTGTTGAAAAAACAGCATCCGCCTTTCCGTCATTTACCGCGTTCAGATTAATGCCGAGACGCTGCTCTGCAGAAAGATTAATCTGGATGGCCGCTTCACCTCCGGAAACCGCCAGGCTGGAAGTGGAGCCTTCCTGCCAGCTGGCATAAGCTGTTCCTGCGGTAATTATCACAGCGGCAAGAGTAAATAATATCTTTTTCATAAAATACCTCCTTGCTCCTATTATAAACGATATGGAAAAAGAAGTCGCGAAAAAATGGAAATACACCGTGTACACATAAAAAAGACAGTCCTTTTATGTAAAAATATAACCTAAGTGAATACACAATATATGTTCGTTGGAATAAGGAGCCTTGTTTACCTTATAAGCGTATTCTTAATCTGATGAAATGAATAAAGAAATAGAACCTTTTTATCGCTTTTATGAAAGCAGAGGAAAATCCATGCGGGCAGCAGAGAAAGAAATAATGAAATTGGAAAAATGAGTGTTTGACGAAAGAAAAAAGACTTGCTATAATTCATTTTGCTGACAGGGACATATTCTTGCGGCGTCCGGTTCCATTTTTTCAAAAGGATTCAAAAGAATGCT
>UMCM01004634.1_pt1 | contig 14432 bp, 10 predicted proteins | sample 1964231 | NCBI WGS metagenome assembly UMCM01 (sample SAMEA4835968, study PRJEB28245) | human gut metagenome | biome: gut microbiome; material: fecal sample | place: Denmark | collected 2008
TACTTACCGTAGCCATAATAATAGCCATACTTTCTGCGTTTCAAGTCTACGCCGTTGATAACGGTACAGATATTAGGCAGTTTCTTTTCTTCGGCAAGTTCGTTGATCAGCGTGTACTCTACCTTGTGAGTATAGTCGGCACGGCAAACGTAGACAGACAAATCTGCTACACGTCCGATCAGTAAGGTATCGGTAACCATACCTACAGGTGCAGTATCCAAGATCACATAGTCAAAATTCTTCTTCAGTATTTCAATGGCTTTGTCCAGTCCGTCACGAGCCAGCAATTCCGTCGGATTAGGAGGAACCGTTCCACCCGGAAGGATGGACAGATTCTTATTGACATCTGAAGGCTGTACCAGACTCATCAGGTCTGTATCCGGATTTGCCAGGTATAAAGTAATACCTTTCTCCTTCGTCGAAAGGCGGAAGACCTTATTCAGTCCCGGTTTACGAATATCAAGTCCCACAATGACTACTTTCTTCCCTAAGAGAGAAAGACTGATCGCCAGATTCGCTGAAATAAACGATTTTCCTTCTCCACTGACCGTAGAAGTAACCAGTATTACTTTCTTGTCATTCTGCAGCATAAACTGAAGATTGGTACGGATATTTCGGAAGGTCTCGCTCATCAGATTGTTCTGATTCTCAAATACGGCAATAGAACCATCCTTCTCGTTCTTTTCGTCTGTCAACGGAATATCGCCGACGATAGGAACGGTGGTCAGCTTTTCAACATCTGCCCGTCCTTCGAGCCTGAACTTGGTCAGACCAATCAGGTAGATAATGCCTACGGGGATGCCAACGCCCAGTACTAAAGCAATCAGATAAATTATTTTCCGTTTCGGAGATACAGGGATGTCGTCAGCAATAGCTTCATCAATGATCTTCGCATTGTTTGCGGTAGCTGCCAGTGCTATTGCATTTTCTTCACGCTTCTGCAAAAGCATCAAATATAGTCCGGCCTTAATTTCTTGTTGACGGGCAATACTCACAAACTGCCTTTCTTGTCCCGGAGCATCACTAATACGACGAGAAAAACGATTTGCTTCACGATCAAGATCGGCTTTTGTAATCAACATCCCCTGCAATGTACCATCAAGAGTAGCCTGAACATTCGATTTCATAGCACGGATACTCGTATCCAAATTTACAATAGCCGGATTATTTTCTGTCGAAGTACGCAATAAACGTTTCCGCTCAACCAACATTTCATTATATCGTTCAATCGTTGCTACTAATGCAGCATCCTGTAAACCGACGTTACTTGGTAATACTTCGTATTCATTCCCTCTTATATATTTCCGCAAATCCTCCAGCAGACTGATTTGTGTCCGGTTTTCCACCCTCTTCTTTTCATATTCCGCATTACCGGTCAAGGCTATTTGAGCCTCACTGGTCAGGTCGGTTATACCGGCATTACGCTTGAAGTTCTCCAGATTCGCTTCCGTATTTCCAAGCTCCTTCGAGATAATATCAATACGTTCGTCAATGAATTCTGCTGTCTTCTGGGCAATCTCGTTTTTATCGTTATTCGTATTGCGGTTGTACATTTCCAGCAGTTGGTTGATGAAATCCTGTCCGCGTTGCAGGCTGGAGTTCTTCAGAGATATTACAGCCACTGAGGTAGTTTTAGAGGTCGGCTCAATAGTCAGATTCTCACAATATACCCGCGCCACCTTCATCGGCGAATTGATTTTTGCCGTGATACGACGGACATTCTGAGCTGAAGACTCTTCCGTTGTATCTTTATTCGCCATCAGTGAGTCCGGTGACTGGAAGAATGCCAGGGTACCTTCGTCCATCGGAAAGACAGCAGGAAGTTCCTCAAAATGTTTCTGGTATTCTTTATCACCAATCGTCACTCCTACGTCCAGACTGCCTTGCGGGTACAATGACATTTCAACAATCATCGGATCGCTCAACTTCTCTGCTTCTTGTGGAGTCAGGCTAACGATAACAGGAGAAGTCTTATACATATTCTTGGAAGGGAACTCGTCTTGGTCTGCATATGACACATACAGGTTCAGCTGATTGACAACTTCCTTCACCAATGTCTTCGAACGCAAGACTTCCAACTCATTGTCTATGTTTTGAGAAGAGCTGATCAAGCCGCTTAACCCCAGTTCTTCCAGTCCTGCCATGCCTCCTGTATTCCCTCCTTTTTTATCATCTTTGATCAGGACCGTAGCCGATATATTATAGACAGGAGTAGCCATGCGCAAGTATATCCATGCACCGATAAGGCAAACTAAAACTGCACCGACAAACCAAGGCCAATGGATGATATATTTGAAAAGCACTTCCTGAATATCTATCTTCTCGTCATCAGCTTCACGTTGTCTTTCGTTTGCAAATTCTTCTTTCATTATTTCAAAACGTTATTTTAAGATATTAAATAATAAGCTGGCTAAAGACACCAGAATGGAGGTAGCGGAGAACCACAGGCTTGTGCTGTTACCGATATCCGAGTTACGGGCTTTTGCTTTGTTGGGAGTTACATATACGACATCATTCTGTTGCAGCCAATAATATGGAGAAAGAATGGTTTCCGACTTATTCAAGTCGAGAGTAATAATTTCCTGCTTACCGGTAGCATCTTCACGAATCAGCTTCACGTTATCGCGTAAGCCATATACCGTCATATCCCCTGCCATAGCAAGCGCCTCCAGCAAGTTTACTTTCTCATTAGAAATAGTAAAAGTACCCGGACGGGTTACCTCTCCTATCACCGAAATCTTATAGTTGACCATACGCACCGTTACGATAGGCGCCTCTTTCATATAAGGTTTCAACTTATCTACAATCATTTGTTCTGCCTGTTTCTTGGTCAATCCACCGAGTTCCAGTTCTCCCAGCACAGGGAAAGAGATTTTTCCTTCATTATCTACCAGATAGGTTTGCAACACGGGTTGTGTAGTAGCCAAGGTATTGGCCACTGACAAATTCGTCGGACTGGCAACCGTCAGATTAAAAGGTGCTGCCAGTTCCGGACTTGTACAGGATACTACGATGGTCAACAGATCTTTAGGCATGATCTTTGCATCGTACAGTTTTTCTTTCTGCTCTGTTTGATTTATTACTTCTGTATCCTGCAAATAAGGTACTTTCTTGTAGGACTGGCAGGCCGTGAACAGAAAAGGCAGTAACACTACAAAAGTCAATTTACTCAATATTCTCATAACTGTGATGAATTAGATATCTATTCTTTTATTTTTTGTTGTTTAGATTATTTTGTCAACAAGCTTTCATGCATCATTAATCTGCAGATATTCATGTACTATCATCTGTCTGCAGATTTTCATGCATCTCTATTTCTTAATACGCTTCCTTTTCTCCGTGGACAGCATTATATACGGTTTTATAGATTATATACAGGTCAAGCATAAATGTCCAATGTTCAATATACCATATGTCACGACTCACACGACCTTCCATCTGCCAAAGTTCTTTTGTCTCGCCGCGATATCCGGTCACTTGTGCCCAACCGGTAATTCCGGGTTTCACAAAATGGCGGACCATGAATTTATTAATCACCTGTGCGTATTCTTCTGTATGCTTCAGCATATGAGGACGAGGACCGACAACGGACATATCTCCTTTCAGGACATTGATAAACTGAGGCAGTTCATCAATGCTCGTCTTACGGATAAACTCGCCAATACGTGTTTTACGAGGATCATTTGCTGTAGCCTGAAGAATATCACACTGTGCATTCACCTTCATAGAACGGAATTTATAGCACCAGAACTCACGTCCGTCTTCACCGCTGCGTTTTTGTTTAAAGAAGATGGGGCCCGGCGAGCTAAGTTTGATAGCTATCCCTACGATTATATAAACTAAAGGAAAAATAGTGCACAGGAATACCGATGAGGATATGATATCAAAGATGCGTTTTAAAACACGATTCTCACGAAGTTCCAATGGTTCGCGGCGGATAGATAACACGGGAACATTGCCCAGCAATTCAAAATACATCCTCCGTTTCAAATAGTTACGAACATTGGGCACACTAAAAAAACGCACCAAGTGGTTCTCGCAATAATTAATGAGCGGAACAATCTCCGCACTTCGCACGGAAGGGAGACTGCAATAGAGTTGTGCTATCTTGCCTGCATTTTGTTCCAGATATTCAACTGCTTCTTTCGGCTGCCCCAAATATGCAACTTCTTCCGGATAGCAGTCGGAAGGAGAATCTTCAAAATATCCCATCACACGATAACCGGAAGTAGGATCGTCCGTCATTGAATGATAAAGTTCCTGCATATTCTCGTGACTGCCGACGAGTACAACCATACGGACATTTCCCCCTTTTTCACGATAAAGCTCCAAGAAATAACGAAATGCAAGACGGTAGCAAATTAAGATGACCAGCAAAGCTACATAATACAATCCAAATAACCGTGAACGGAAAAATTCAAAATGAAAAAGTGACAAAAAGCAAATGGAAAACAAAACAAAAGGAACCATGTTGCGAAGCACACGGATCATGATCTGCTCCGGACGAACTACCGGATGATGCAAAATTACTCCTGACTGAATATTACATACCAAATAGCATAAACTCAACAGCACCATTCCCTGATAAAGGGAAGAAGAAACTCCTGAATAGAACCGGGTTCCAAAAATTAGTTCAAATCCCCACAACAGCAAGTTCAATAAAAGAACATCTCCTAAAAGGACAATGAATTTTAGGACTTTATTAAAACGTTGGACTTCCTGCATAAATTATTCATTTATATATTGACTAATGATATTTTAGATTTTACACCTGCATATTAGACAGTAAACGTTTAGGAATTCCGTTCATATCCATCCACTGAATTTATTTGAGCTAAATAGAAACTCTGCATTCTTAATGCTTCACTCTTAGAGTCAAAACCATTTATCTTCACTTCAGCTGCATAACTCCTGCGTTTAGGCATATAATCTTCAACCACTTTAACTATTTTATCAGCCCATATAACCGGAGATTCTTCTAATCCAATGTAATGTGCAAGTTCGGATGCCGTTGTTTCTTCAGTGATATTCTTAGAAAAAAAGATAGGAAGTCCTGCACATTGTGCCTCTATCCCTACAACAGGCATCCCTTCATATAAACTGGGCAATAAGAAAGTATCAAAAGCATTATAAAACTGGTTTATATCATCCCTACGCCCTAAATTCATAACTCTGTCAGTAATCCCATAATTCTGAATCCGATCATGCATTTCATTCTCCAACTCTCCAAATCCGATCATTACCAGAGTTGCATTTTCCTGTTTTTTTGCAATTTCATTGAAAATATCTATTAGGAATAATGGATTTTTCTGTGGAACATATCTACCAATAAACCCATATATCACTTTATTTTCCCAGCCAAACTTCTTTCGGGTACTTTCTCTAAGTTCGTCATCAAAAGCATTAGTATCTGCATTAATCACTGTCTTAAATATACTTACCTCTCCTTTATCATAAGTCTTCTTACCAAATTGCCAAATGCCACAATCTATAGAATTAGCCATATAACAATTTGCAAACCAATGAGAAAAAGGACGTAAGGCATACTTTATGAGTGTTTTCTTTTCATTTTTATCACCTTTCGATATACTTTCGGATATCCTCACTTTAACTCCGGCTATTCTACCCAAAAACATAGGAAATATATTAAGCGTATTATCAAAAGCATGCATCACTTCATACCTATTCTCCTTCAGAATCTTATATGTATCCTTCAAATGTGTAATAAGATTCTTATATGGTGCCACCTTATATACTCTCCCGCCCAAAGCTTTGATTTCTTCTTCGGGAATACCATTTGAATCTGAATCGCAGATAAAATCATATTGCACTTTTGTACGATCTATATGACGATAGTATTCCATTATTAGATTACGTTTACCGCCCGAGTGCAATACACCGGCTATTACAGCTATCCTTAACATAGTATTATATCTTTATTGATTCATGATAGAATGAAGAAATACCATCCAACATTGGCGTCAAAGTCACATCTACAAACTGTTTCATTTTTTCTATATCAAGAACCATATTGGAAACATCTACAGGACGCGCATTTTTATACTCAATTTTAAAATCTGCCTTTGAAATGATTTTCAAAAAGGCAAGTACATCATTCACAGAAAACCCTCTCCCACTTCCCAAATTGATTGTTTCATTACAAACATCCTTATTTATCAGTTGATAAAAGATATTAGCGAGATCTTCTATATAGATATAGTCACGAATGGCAGAACCATCTCCCCACACTTCTACAGGTTTATTTTCTATAATTTTACCTATAGCCACTGCTACTAATCCTTGTTTTCCATACAGATTTTGCCCATGACCATAAGGATTGGAAGGTCTCACAATGAGAAATTTTAGCTTCTGAGTTCTATTCTTAAACAAAATACTATTTTCCATCATTTGCTTTGACCATCCATAATAGGATATTGGTTCCATGCTATCTGTTTCTACAAATGGTTGAAATGTTGTTCTGTTACCATAAATTGTCCCTCCCGAGGAAAAATAGACAAACTTAATGTCTTCATTAGCACAGAATTCCATCAGTTTAATAGAAGGAAATATAACATTCTTAAATTCACCGATATAGTCATCATAGGTACTGCCGGGAATCAATGTTGACACTAAATGCACCACCACTTCTATCTTATTGGTCAAAAGAATATTCTTCACTTCATTTATATTGCTCAAAGAACTTCTAAAGACTGTCAAATTATAATCTTTAAGTCTTGATATATCAGCAAACTCTGGTTCCAAAATAAATACTGAATGCTTTTCATCAGAAATAAAACGCTTCACCAAACTAGATCCTATAAAACCTGCTCCCCCGATAAATAATATATTCATAAAATTGTATTTTTATTCTCCAAGTCTTTGCTGTAGCTATCTTTTAATTTCCCGATTCCCATTAATCGCTTTGAATATTTTTTTTATATATTTATACAATCCCAAGCGAGCAGTCCACAGGCGAGCTTGCTTTTCCAAACGATGTCGTAAGGTTACAGGAAAATATTTATGGAAACAAACTTCTGCATCCAGCAGATTTAAATCGACAAAAAAGGCTTCACGTTTAGGATTCATGCTAACGGAATGAAACATTTCTTTCACTCCTTCTACAGCCTTGTTTGAATTTATTTCCAGTACTTTCAACTGAGAACTGGATTCTTTCAATATAATATTGGCTAAATCTGAATGAGCTAAGATACGAGTTACCCCTTTGTCATTATCCAATTCCTTACTGAACTTGTCAACATCGAAACAATCCCATATTGTAAAATCTGTATTACGATAACGTTTTTTAAATGCACATTGATAACAACTAGGACGAACACTCATGTTAGCAAAAAAAGCACGCATCATAATATCTGTATCAATTCCCTCATGATACTCTATAGAATCATTACATCCAATAATAGACATAGTTGAATATTTATATCCATAATATTTATCTCTAAACAATATATTCGTAAATTCAGATCCTATTTTCTTTTTTTGTGCTTCCAAATATTTTCGATAAACTAATGGAGATGGACAAGCATGACAGACTACGTCTACCGTAACCAAATTCTCATATGGCTTTCTCAAAAAAGAAAACAATCCCTCCAACTGGCAAGGAGTACCACTGAATAAAACACACTTTCCTTCCATAAGAAACTGTTTCGCTTCCTTGTATGTGTTACCTATTCTGCTCTGTACATATTTGCTATTACGAAACATTCTCAAATCTTCATAACAATTAGCCCACTGATGCACCACCTCAAAATCAGTGCTGAAACCTGCACCACAAACAACACCTCCTCTATCAAGCACCCATCTAGCAATAGCCGTAAATGCACCGCCAGAAGTACTTTCACGTAATACCTGCTCATTTTTATGCTGTACCAAGTATGCCCTTTGTTCCTTCTCAACATCTGGTTGTACATGAATCACAGGGCAAACGACCTCACATAATCCACACTCTATACATGTATTCTCATCTGCAGCCGGATAAAGAAAACCTTCATCGTCTTCACACATGGTTATGCAATGCTTCGGACATACAGACGCACAGGCTGAACAGCCACAACACGAGCACTTATCTTTAATAGTTATCATAATTTATACCCGATTGGAACAAAGCCTCTTTTATATATTGTTTGGTGAATTCTCTTAATGTTTCTAATTTTCTATGTATCTTTATATAATCAATCTGCATTAACATACACTTCTCCACGTCTTCATCCGCTTTTAAAAGTCTTTCCTCTAATCCTACCAACGAAAGCAATGAGTACAAACGACCATTTGTAGAAACAATGCCATCATTATTATACCGCCTGAAAGTAAAGAACCGTTTCCCATACAACAAAGAAAATACAGACGAATGAAACGAATCTGTAAACACATACTCCGCATCCCGAATCAACTGCACGAACTCTGCAGGACCGACATTATAAGGAGTATAATCTGGAAATCCTACATCGCTTTTTATATACTCATCGCAATGCTGTAGCTGCACAATCTTATAACCAGTTTTCTCCTTGAAACGTTTCACAAAATCCCGCTGCTCTGGATTGTTGCCGAGAAAATAACAAAACAGATAGGGCTCCTTAACAAAATGTTCCTTCTTTGTGATACCATCCCATTCTTCGGCGGCGAAAAGGATAGTCGGATCACAAACCACAGGGATTTCTCTTCCCGTAAGTTCTTTCACTATTTTCTGTCCGCTTAATTCACGTACGGAGCAAAAATCCAGCCGCTTCAGAAATTTCGCAGCTTTCTGCGCCTGTCGTTTAGGAAGTCTTGCTATACCAAAACTAGTAGCTAAAGCTATCTTAGGCACATTGTCAGGAACAAAATTCAACGTATAGTAATTAGCCTCAATATTTGAAGGTAACCACAACTGGTCACTGCCTACTATAAAAGCCGCATATTCGTGCGCAGCATTGGCAAGCTCTTGCTTCGAGTTGTAAACCTCAGAAATATGGAATTTAGTTTGGCTGAAGCTCTTGAACATTTCTTTACGTAAAGCCATGCTATCCCGATATTCCTTCCCCTTAGTATAGATAGCTGTCATTTTTTTCACCGTTGCCCACTTATCTTTTACTGTATTAATATCCCATATTCTGCTCAAGAAATAACGATATTTCGCTTTATTAATCTCACTTTGCAACCCATCTATGCAGATTGTTACATTTTCTACTTTCATCTTATCAAATAGTAACTGGGTAGCATATGCCTGCAACTGACTCCCATAATTGGGTTGAAAATAGCAAGTGACAAGAGCTAGTTTTTTATTAGTCATACTGATATATCAATAATTATATTTTCCTTTTTTTAGACAATATTGTTTTAACCAGCCAATAAATGGAAGCATAATATATATATGTAGTCTAATAAAAGTTAGTGTCAATTTACGTTGTTTATCCATTCCTGTAGTAGTGCATTTAGCAATAGATGTCGAGAATAAATCGTTCTCTTTAATAACCTTTGCAAACTTGTTTATCTTCTTAAACACAGAATCCTTATTATCAGGATGGAAGTAAGTACTCATTGCTATAGCTATAACCACATAAGCCACTCTTTGGTATAACGGTTCGATAAATACTTTTTTGTCTGGAAATGTTTCAATATTTTCCTGAATTACATGAAAGCAGTCTACCAAATATCCAGTATTTTTTTCATCAACCTTCTTAGATATTGAGTTAGGATTATATCTATAATGATTAAAATATTCATTAACAAAAAGAACTTTCTTTGCATGATAAAATGAACGTAAAGAGAACTCTAGTCCTTCGGCTCCTTGTTTCAGACGATCATTATGTCTTATCCCATTCCTTTTCGCATAATCTGCTCGTATCAGTTTACAGTAAGCTGTTGCAATACCACTTTTGTAGATAAGAGTATGTCTGGCTAAATCATGGCACTCATCATCTATGTAAATATGCTCTTGCTCCGAACATATCCATTCCCATTTTCCTTTAATGGAGATATCACCTAACTCCTGAATACATTTCCAAAATACTATATCCACATCCGTATGCCTAGAAAGATAGAACATCAATTTCTCACAAGTATTTATGTCTATCCAGTCATCACCATCTAAATACATATGCCAATCACCTATTGCTGCATCATATCCAGCATTGCGTGCTGACACAAGTCCGCCATTCTCTTTATGAATTACTTTAATTCGTTTATCTTTGTTTGCATATTCATCGCATATTTGCGGAGTAAAGTCTTTAGAACCATCGTTTACCAGTAGTAGTTCCCAATCCTGGTAAGTTTGATTTAGAATACATTCAATGGTTTCATTAAGGAATTCTTCAACATTATAACAGGGAACAATTATTGAAATAGAAGGTTTGTTCATTCTTATTGGAATAAAATTACAACTAACATAAAACTTCACATAAGACGTATATTCCGACTATTTTAAAGATATAGCCTCCTGAATATATTTATCAAGCAATTGACAGCAGGCCTTTTCACTATAGTTTTCATTCATATAGTACATCAGTTCTGGTTGAGCATAACCTCTATTCATTGCAGTCATTATAGCTTCACCTATTTCATCAACATTCATAGGATTCACCAATATTGCCCGCCCCCCATAATATTCTTTAGGGGCACCATAGTTAGTTAATACTATTTCACATCCATATGCTGCTGCTTCTAATGCTACCATTCCAACCCCCTCTTGAAGTGACGGCAAAGCAAAAACTTTAGCATGCTTATATAAATTCCATAACTCCTTCTCAGATACTTCACCAACATATTCTATATTTTCTGCATCACCTATTAAAGTTTCAAGCCAATTCTTTTCTAATACTCCGTGAAGATAACCTGCTAATTTCAAATTAAAACCATACTTCTTTGCAGCTTCAATAAGACGAGGAACATTTTTATTAGTTGAAGCCAATCGACTAGCATGAAAACAGAAATTTTCTTTAAGCGGCATCTCTTCTATAGGCGGAATACGAAAATGTAATGGAACTTTTTTAATTATCTTTTGTGAACGTTCTAAACAGTAATTAGTATAGTGACGTTCTTCTTCAGAACGAACTAACCAAAGTTTAAACCAGTCTTTAGACAACCATAAGTCATGAAAACGAGATGTCAATCCTAAATATTTCTGATTTCCCCACCACTTACAATAAAACTTATAACGCCAAGCTGGTATGCTAGGGTCAATAATAGGAGCCATAACCAAGTTGGCGTTATTTTTAAACAAGTCCTTAATCAAGATCCTTAATCCCAATGAAAAACTGACTACAATAATCGCATCAAAACTTTTCCATTTATTTTTATCCCAGAAGTTTATTAACAAGACCTCATGCCCCAATTTTCTTAATCCCTCTGCCCACATTTTACATTGTACCATTACACCACTATTATTTGTAAGAGCATATGTTGGTTGTATTATTCCATATTTCATTTTACAATGCATTTATCACAACTTATTTTTGTCTAATTATTAAACGAATTACACCAAACAATATTACATACAATAAAATATCCTGCATTCCATTTCTAAGTATGAGATTTAAACTTTTAAAGATGCCTGTAGAATTATTAAAATAGGTCATATATTTCAACAAAGCTATTATAATGGGAATAGGAATAATAAATTGTAACTTCGTAGAAACCAATGAAGAAAAAAAGTAGAAAACTAAAACGTATATAAAGAACGCGAAAATATAATAAGAATATCCCATCCAATAAAGCCCTATACCTGAATCGCCTGCGACACGAAACCCTTTATACATATTCTTGAGACCAAGCCCTTCTGTAGAGAGTAAATCACCAGGTGTGTAGTTGCTATCAAATTTATTAGTTGTATACCCGAAAATATCCAAAATAGGCGTAGGTATTTGAAACATGAGGAAATTTTCAGCATATCTGTGCATCTTTGAATTGTCATACCCTAATTTAGTGGCATAATCCAATGTCAAGTCTTGAGTACGAAGATTACATATTCTGTCCAATAAAATATTGTCTACATAATATTCACTCCAAGCATAGAAATTATCTCCTCCATTATCAGAATTAGACAAAGATGCCATGTTATAAGCATTATGCAATTTCTCTTTATCTGAATACAACTTCCAAATATTGGTAAATGTTTCCCCTGCTTTGCTTGAATAAGCTGATTGCCTATTCAATATCATAGCCGTAGCCAAGTCTGCAACAGGCCCTGTCACCAAATATAATCCAATAATTATCAGAATATTTGTTTTTGTCTTAAATAATTTTTTGTTTTCAAGTAAAACGACCAAGAAAGCCATAAGCCCCCATGAGACTATGCCGGTAAACATCAATGTTCTTTTAGTAGTAACAATTGCTAAAAAAATGATAAAAGAAAAGTAGACAATCAATGAAGTACGAGGAATCGCGGTATTCTTCCGACCATAATATTTGGGAAAAAGCATAGCGATTGGAAGTATTGCAAACTTAGTCATTTGATTCATAATTTGTCCCCAAGCACCTTTATTCTCTGCGTCCATCATATCAGTCCCTTGAATAGTTATATTGTATAGTAAGGCAAAAATGCCCGCACCGGCCATAGCCCATATTTGAGCTTCTGTAGGAACTTTAAAATATCCAAGTTTTTTCCATATACCTAAAAGCCACCCTTCTTTATATATCCGTCGACAAGTATGAAACGCCAATACAATAGTTGTCACATTCAGCATTAAATTGAAAAACGTAATATAGGGTACATTAAAACGGAAAGTTATAGGTTTACCTTCTATCAATGTTACGCCTAATGGTAAAGCAAAAAAGCAAATTCCATAAAAGAAAATCGCAACAAAGGGTATAAAATAATGATATAAAAAATCTACTTTCAATACTGTCCGACTTATAAATAGCCACCCATATAGTAGTACCACACAACCAAACAGATTTTCAAGAGCAGGAAAAGCTATGCATTCTATAACTATGCAAAATAGCATATATATAGTAATAGCTTTCTTTATGATTCTAAGAGTATTGTAACTTTTCATTCTTAATATTCAAAAGATTTTGAATATACTTATCTGCCAAACAGAGATTCAATAATATCCTGCATCATTTTTTCATATTTTGCATATCTTACCTTTGAAATTGTAATAACCTGTTCAATTGGATATTCTTTTAATCTCTTAACTATTTCATTAACAGTAACATTACATACATTATTTTCTATTTGAGCCCAATTATTCTCCAACCCGTATTGTTTCAAAATATCAAAAACTTTGCTACTAGCATTATTTTCCTTTTTTCCCCAGAAATTTGTACTTCCCCAATTATCTAAACTATAACAAGGAACACCATTCGCCAAACTAGATACGATAGGGTGCATATTGCTTCCTACATATCCTGCTGAATATTTAATCAAAGCATACCAATCAAGTGGAGAAAGTGGTATAGATATTGAGTGTTTAAATGGATGACTGAATGCCATTGCTCCATCTATAGGGAAAGCAACACACTCTTTACCTTCTATCCGCATAGCGTCATTTAGAGCTTCAAGAAAAGGTATAGACAAGATCTGAGTTCGCATCCCTATCAATACATATTTATCGGGAAGAACAAAACGATTACGAATATCCTCTTCCAAAGGTATCTTTTCTCCTACATTTTGATTAAGAGCAAAAACAGGATCTGGAGTGATGTCAATTGAAAGTTCAGGTCCTGCAGCAAGCATCATGTCCTTGGTCCAAGCATCACGCACCGAAATATATTTCAGTCTTTTCAAACTTTTGCCCATGCGCTTAAGCATATACCTACTAAATTTCTGATATTTACTATTCTGTGATGACACAGACATCATAGCCGTAGGTATGATATCAGAAAAACCATACCCCCAAAAAGGATTGGGGTAACGACGTTCTGAAGGCAATGGCTCAATCCAATATGGACGCCGTTTACCTAACTTTAATGTTGAAAATAACGGCCAATTCTGTACAACTGCATCAGAACCTATTATCACAGCATCAATTCCATGTTTTTTTATAGCATTCCTTACTCGGTCAGCAGTTAGCAAATGTGGTATTTGCTCTTTCATATTATTATCAATAAACTTAAAATGTTCTGCCAACTGCAAATAGCTACGTTTTGGCTTTATAAAGTTCTTGTAATATGAGACTAATCTTAACCATACTGTTTGAAAAGATACATATTCAAGAAATACTACCTCGTGTCCATGTTTACATAGGTAACTATAAGTAGATAACGCCTGCAAATTAGCTCCAAAATTAGCTACACGATAAAATGTCAATATACCAATTTTCATTATTATCTACCTCTAATTATTTTTTTCACTTTTTCAAATCCCTCTTCCCCTGCTACATTGACAATTAATTTCTTTGCTATACTTTCCATAATCTTATCTGTAGACTTTTCTAAATTACGTATTGTATACAAAGCCTCATTCTCATCAACTTGTTCTGTAAAAACCTCAAAAA
>UMCM01036931.1_pt1 | contig 14333 bp, 7 predicted proteins | sample 1964231 | NCBI WGS metagenome assembly UMCM01 (sample SAMEA4835968, study PRJEB28245) | human gut metagenome | biome: gut microbiome; material: fecal sample | place: Denmark | collected 2008
CCATCTTATTTTTTAGAGACATTTACTGAATATCCCTTTATAAAGACAATTTGAGTCAAATCCTCAGAATCATCCAAATCTTTTATAAATCCCCGTATAAAAGCATATACCTTAGAATAAAACAGCTTGAATATCTTATGAAAGGCTTCATGGCTGCCAGAGGCAAATTCTCCTACAACTTCCGGTTCTACAATCATTTATTAAGATTAATTCAAATGAAACGGGTGTAAATGTAGGGAATTTATTAGAGAACACCAAAAATAGATTCTAAAAGTACAATTTTAGCTTATAGAGATAAAGGAATACAAAACGAGCTGCCTCCTATATTCGAGCAGAAACATATCACTCGAATATAGAAAGCGGAAAGGAGGAGGGGAAATCAATCAATAAATTTCACTTTCGAAGTATCACGGGACTTAGCTGCCGGAGCCTCATCGGGATAACCAAAAGCAATAGCGTACAATAATTCATACCCATCCGAAAAATCCAACTTCTTCAAATAACCGGCAGCCGCAGGAGATTTCATAAAGCGGACAGGACCACCTAAACAACAACTTCCTATACCCATGGACTGAGCTGTAAGAATCATATTCGCCCCTAAAAGCCCACAATCTATTTGAGACATATCATACCGGGGATCATAGGCAATAAAAGCAACGGTAGGAGCATTATTGAACATATTCTTAAATCCGGCACGTTCAGCAGCCTTTGGATTTTCTTTCTTGAAAATCTCAGTCAGCTCATTAATAAAATCCTGATTATCTACCACACGCACTTCCCATGATTGTTTATTCATCCCATTGGGAGCATGAATACCACAGTTCAGAATAGTTTCCATTTTATCCCGTTCCACAGCCTCCGGTTTGTACTTCCGAATACTGCGGCGTGCCATAATAGTTTCAATGACAGGATTATCTTGCACTTTAACAATGCTATCGGACATTCCGGTCTCTTTCTGTGAAGGCTGCGATGTACATCCACACAATGCCAGAGTAAACAAGCCGGCACCTAATAAGAAAATACTTAGTGATTTCATTTGCTTTTATATTTTTGATTTGCAACAAATCTAGTCATTTTCAAGCATAAAAAAAACTTTTTTGGAAGAGACTTCAAACAGATAGTGGATCCAATAAAAATAAGACCTTCACTATCTGTTTTCTTTATGGTAACATAAAAGAATTTATTATTGGGTCAAGACATCTACTTCCGCATAACCAGCTATAGCATCACCATTTGTATTTGAAAGTGCCGTAAACCTCCAATAACGCGCTTTGCTCGACTGAAATGTCACAGTACGCGAAATCGGGCTATTCCTGATGTTTGAGAACTCACCCTTACTTACATCTTTCCAATTTTTCCCATCCTCAGATATACTAAAAAGATAATTAAAGATAACACCTGATGCCCAACGTCCCTGATCAGGAAGATATGTAAATCCTTTCAAAGTATAAACATTTCCCATATCAACCGTCAATTCTATCGGCATAGAATTTCTTGACTGATGCCAAACAGTAGTATCGTTTCCATCAAAAATATAATCAGTACCTGCATCATTAATACCCATGACTTTCCAATTATCCTTTATTATATCAAATGTTTGTCTTACCGTACTACTTGTCTTTCCACTTTCCCGATCAGCTACATAGGCTTTTACCACTGTTTTACCTTTTGTTTGAATAGGCCCCATATAAACCTTATCCGGTTCACCACCGTCTATCGAATACTTTATTTCCAATTCTTTATCGGGAATGGAAATTGTAACCAACCCATGTTTATCTCTTGTTATAACAGGCTCCGTTACTATTTTAGGAGCATGATAAACTTCAACATTACTAATCAGGGGACAAGCTTTTGCATCCAATATATTTATTCGTATCTTGTCCGATAGAACGGTCGGCAAACGCAATATGCGCTTATATCCAATAGTCGTCTGCTCATCCAACAATTTCCACTCCCCATCAATGCAAGCTTCTACGGAGAACTTTCCTACACGTTGCCCCAACCTAATATATTCCTGCAAAAGAATACGATTAAACTCAATCGGTTTTCCCAAATCAACAATAAACGAAGCAATCTTTATGCTATCATCGGTAGCCCAATAAGACATATCATCATTATCCGTCAAATTATCAGAAGAGAATTTCTTCGAGCCTCCTCTGACATTAGTTGCAATAACAGAAGCTCCTTCTGCCAAATTAATAGTAAAATCAGCTTTCAGAGCTGCAGTCATTTCCTGTATGCGCTTCACATCCGTTTCATGCACCAAACCTCTCTTATCAATAGGTAAGTTCAATAAAAAGGTTCCATTACGACCAACAGAAGAGTAATAAATATCTACCATCTGCTGCAATGATTTCACTTTGTGATCTTCCGACTCATGATAGAACCATCCGGGACGAATAGACACATTGACTTCCGCAGGTACCCAATGCGTACCATCTTCATGTCCATAACGTAGTTCTGTGTAATTAGGGTACCCAGGCCAAACTTCATTACGTCGCAAAAGGCTCCAGTTTGTTTCCCCTACCCAACCGTCTTCATTACCACACCAACGGCAATCTGGTCCTCCATCACTGAACAACATGGCATTGGGTTGAAGTTCACGAACTATCTTATAGGTATTCTCCCAATCATAATATGTTTTTCTATCTACACAACGATTTTCATTTGTACCTCCATAATACCCCGTTCCTCCATTTGCACCATCAAACCAAACTTCAAAAATCTCACCATAATTAGTCAGCAGTTCCCGAAGTTGGTTTCTAAAATAAGTAATATATTCAGGAGTTCCATAATCTCGATGATTCCTGTCCCATGGAGAAAGATAAATACCTAATTTTAAGCCATATTCTTTACAGGCCTCCGAAAGTTCCTTCACCAAATCACCTTTTCCACCACGCCAAGGCGATTGTTTAATTGAATACTCAGTATATCTCGATGGCCATAAACAAAAACCATCATGATGTTTTGCAGTAATAATAATACCCTTAAATCCAGCATTTTTACATACTTTAGCCCATTGACGGCAATCTAGTTCCGTAGGTGAAAAAAGCTTCGGATCCCTGTCACCATATCCCCATTCTATATCAGTAAATGTATTTATACTAAAATGTATAAAAGCATACATCTCCATCTCTTGCCATTCCATTTGCGCTTCAGTAGGCACTGGACCATATGCCTGTGGTGCTTCCACTTCTTTACAAGAAACTGCTGCCAATACAAACAATAGAAATAAAAAAGGTTTCTTCATATAATTCATTTTATAATCAATGCCAATCTTCAATGCTTTTTATAAAATTAATTCTTATAATAGTCGTTAAACCCGGCCAACATATAATCCCAAACTCCTATTTTCCAAGAATTTACCCGTTCCTTTTCTTCTATACTTTCCGCTTCCAATCTAGCCTGTTCTATATATCCCTCCAATTCTTCCATTACCCTAGGCGTACCCAAATATTTCCAAGCTAGTTCCCGTGTTTGATGAAACTGAGCATCTTGAGTTTGAATATAGGAAGGATAATTAGCAGGATCACTATATACCGATTCTATTTTTAAGTAAAACTTCTTCATCGCTTCAGCAGCTTTTCCAAAATACCGGTCAAAAAACTCATCCAATATCTCATCTGTATCTAACGATGGATTATCAAAAAGCTTCATTGTAAGATAAAAATCAATTTGCTCACTCAAGCCACACAAATATACGCCTTTCACGCCATCAGTCGCATACATACGCATTTGCTCACCCGTGGCATGTGCATTGAATCCGGGAAAAACATTGAAATTGGTAACTAATCCCCGTTCAGTCGGGAATCCTAAATAACTCCATAAGAAAATATCACGACCTGAGGATTTACTTTCTTCAATCCAACTTTTATAAAGCATCATTTCATTACGCTTCATTCCTGGTGCCCAATAGTTACGAGTATGTAAACAAGGGGCGACAGCTATATTATCTTCCAACTTTATATCTTTAGGAAGATAGGCATAAACATGATAAGCTAATGCTGCCAGTTTCTTATCTGGTGCTACACGTTTTATCTCATGTGCCACTTTATTCACAAAGTTCCATATATAATGCGTAGCAGTTCCACAATTAAAATGTTGGCCTAAAATATTATTTTTATCAATAGCTAGTAATTTTTGACATTCATCACATGTACACCAGCTGGAATTATCCAATGGTACAATGGCAAAGTATTCACCTAAAGCAACTTGTTCCGCTATAGTTCCTTTACCTTCAAAATAACGGATCGCATCTTGTGCAACTTGATGAATAAAATCTGGATTAGTATAACAGAATTGGCGTTCTGAAGCTCCACCGCCACGACCAACAGCAAAATATTCAGGATGACTTCCTTCAAATAACTCTGGACGGGCAGGATTCTGCTTTAAAAAACGGTCTTGAAAACCTGTAAACGCATGGTTCGCTGCCCAACGACGACCTCCCATACGCATACGCCGCATATATAAATGCAGCATATCTTCGGTAGCATCCATGAATTGTGCCTTCATAAAAGGCCACCCAAATGTAAGCGAACCATCACGGTATTTAATGGCCGGAGCACGTTGGATATGCACATTGTCTATTCTTAGTCTCTGTATTGAAGGAACTACAATATTTTTGGGACTCGGACCATAAAAACGTACTCCTAGAAAACGCTCTATAAAATCGTATACAGCATAACATGTCCCTTGAGCATCAAAAATAGAAGGCAAAGTAAGCTGTGAAACCACGTCACTATTACCTGTCGCCTGTTGGTAATTAATTTGCCTTCGATCCTCCTCGGGAGAAAATCCATTATTGCTACGTCCTTTATCACATATAATCTCCGAGGTCACATCCGTATCTTTTCCTATCAATATTATACGCTGGGGAGATACGTCTATCAAATATTCCTGTTCACCTAAACATTCTTCTGAAATTCCATATTGGTCTGTATAGCTACTTTGTCCTACAAAAATCACTTTATCTACATTATTGGAACAAAGATGCACAATCGGTATCTGTAAACCAGTTGTTTTACCTATAAAATATTGGAGTTCAACCGCTGCAAGACGAACAGAATTAGACGGATCCGGACTAATTACAATTTGAGTGTTTTTATCTAGAATATATGCTTCATGTGCAAAAAGGATAGAAAAACATAATGAAAAGCAAAATGTTATTATATATTTTAACATACCTATAAATTTATTAGTTTGGGGAGTATTAGCACTCCCCAAACAAATTACTGTTTACCTATTTTATTTACTCATTTCCAAAATATCCCTTATTCTGAGTCATATTCTCATTAGCTATCAATTCTGATTGGGGAATAGGAAATACTTCATTTTTATTCTTCTTAAAAATACGCGTCTCTACCTGTATAGGTTCACCTGTTGCCGGATTAATAGCTCCATAAATAGGACCATCCATTACTTTATCAGCAATTCCCCACCTACGGATGTCTAAATAACGGGATCCTTCAAAAGCTAATTCCACACGACGCTCACGGCGCAATAATTCACGTACTTTATCTTGTGAGTTATATTGGTTGGATGTTGCTTCTATCATATCGGCACGACGACGAATATCATTAATATATTTCAAGACATCCGGATTTTGCCAATCGCCCGATTCTATTAATGCCTCGACATAAGTCAATAATATTTCAGCATAACGAATGATATAAAAAGCATTGCTACCATTATAAGGATGATTACGATCTAAAGGATCAATATATTTCTTCAGCATAAAACCTGTACGTGAAGCATTCGGGCGTCCAATAGCTTCCGGACCTTCAACAAAAGGATTATAAGTATAATGGCTAAAAGTCGTGCTGTCACCGGGAGCAATTACAGACAAGAACAAACGCGGGTCTCTGTTATTATGATAAAACGGATCACGTGAATAGATGGCCAAAGAATCCGGTCCTAACTCATCCAATGTTTTACCCTGCATCGTTTCGAAGCTGTTCACAAAACTCAATAAAGGATTAACGGTACATTGCTGACCTAATCCAGGACCTGCGCAACGAAAGAAAGCTTCTCTTAATCCAGCTGCACTATAAAGGATACGTTCTTTATTATTTTGCCCCACCGAACGAAACAAATCACGAAAATTCTTACCCGGTTGGTCATCAGTCTGGGCTGTATAATACAATTCATACTCTCCCGAATCAATTACTTTTTTAGCGGCATCTCTAGCTATATCATAACGTTTTGCGTTCAAAGCGATGATAGATTTTAAAGCATAAGCAACCGAACGGTCCACTTTAGTCTTACGGCTATCATCGTACTTAAAAGGTAAGTCTTCAATGGCAATGGCTCTATCCAATTCCGTTAACATCCAATCGTACACTTCACCGGCAGAAGAACGTGCCATAAAATTCTCATTAGGAGTCAGAGAATGATCAACAATAGGAATGCCTTCTTCCAACCCAAAGTAACGCATCAATTCCCAATGATAGTATACTCGTAAAATAATCGCTTCACCTCGAATCTTTTCCCGTTCAGGTTCATCCACGAAATAAGCCTTATCCATGTTTTCAAGTAAACGGCAACACTTACGAATGATACTATACCGCGCGCTCCATAATTCAGACATTTTACCGTCTTCAGCAGTAATAGTACCATTACCGGCAGAAACAATCCAACCTTCAAAGTCTGCACCATGATAGGAGTTATCAGTTAATCCTTCTTGATGAACCATTGAAATATAAGGGGATGTATAATGGTGGGTACCGTGAGGCAAATTATAACATTGCCCTAAAGCAGCCTCTACCTGGCCACTGGTTTTCCAAAACTCAGCATCAGTGATACCCGTTGGATTGTCACGGGTTAAAAAATCTTCGCAACTGCTCATTGAAAGAGCTAATCCTAATATATAAATATAGTTTTTCATAACCTAATTTTTAAAATGCAACATTTAATCCGGCAGAATAAGTTTTAACCATTGGATAAGTAGTATGGCTTCCACGGCCTTCCGGGTCTACACGGTCTTCTTTCGCAATGGTAAATGGATTCTGCAAGTTCACAAACACTCTCAAATTATTAACCAAGAATTTACGGGTCCACTCTTGCTTAAAAGTATATCCTAACTGAATATATTTCACACGACAATAACTTGCGTCAAATCTCCAATAGTCGGATGACAAAGAATTATTACCCGGTGTCGGAGTCAGGCGTGGGAACTTGGCATTAGGATTCTTTGGAGTCCAATAATCCAGATGGAATTCTTGCGGAGTGGTTGAATTGCCATCCAAACGTAATGGCACAGCAAAGTTACCCCCATAATATGCTTCAACCCCATTTACCCCCTGACACATTATTTCGAAATCAAAGTTTTTCCATTTAAGTGAGAAGTTGGCGAAATAATTCAATTTAGGTTCACTGCTACCCATAATGGTACGGTCGTCCGCTGTTATCGCTTTATCACCATTCATATCCAGATAATGGATATCCCCGGGTTGCTGGCCATCAATAATCACTATCCCCTCTTTAGGTATCAAAGCCCCATCAGCATCAGTCGTAAAATCACTTTCCTGCAACAATCCATCCGTTTTATACATATAGAAACTATTTAAAGGATGACCTTCCTGATGAATCGTACTTCCATTGTCATAAGGACCGCTAACCAACTTGGTTATTTTATTTTTGTTTTTAGATATACCTCCAAATAAAGAAAGTTCCCAATCACCTAAACTTTTAGCCAAGTTGACACTAAATTCCCATCCTTTATTACTTACACGTCCCGCATTTATAGTAGTTGACCCCAAGCCACCGATCATTGAAATAGAAGGAGTCAATAATATATCTGTAGTCTTTTTATCGTAATAATCGAAAGTTAAATCAACCATACCATTAAACAAACTAATATCAGCTCCTATATCAAACATATTTACCTTTTCCCAAGTAATATCGGGATTACCAAATGTCGTTTCATTACCATTACCAGAATCAATCAAAGTCTGATACTTATACAAACCTATATTCTCATTACCCAACTGTCCGTAAGAAGCTCTCATTTTCAGGTTACTCAACCAAGTCAAATCTTTCATAAAAGATTCTTCCGACACATTCCATCCCAAACCAACAGAAGGGAAATATCCATACTTATTCCCTTTACCAAAGCGGGAAGAACCATCCGCACGCAAAGTACCCTCAACCAAATAACGACCATTATAAGTATAATTGGCTTTAATATAAGCCGAATGCATTGAATATTCTTTCCAAGCATCCGAGTTATTTAACTCAATATTAGTACCTCCGATAGCAAACAAACGATGTTTTCCTTTCTCCAATGTATATTCCAAAGTAGTACCAAGATAGTAATAGCTGGAACGTGAAACGCTGGCAGCAAAACGGTTTCCCCAAGTTGCCAATAACTGTCCATTGTTATAATCAAAGAAGTTAAATGCATGTCTTTCTTCCTTTTTAGTTCCACTATTTACCCGATAACTGAATTGCCCACGCCAAGTCAATCCTGGAATAATTGTCCAACGCGGTTGCAAATTAACACTAATATTATCTGATATTTGTTGTGTATATCCACCTTGTTCTATTTGAGCCAATGGATTCTGCATATTAGAACCATAATTACCATAATATTCATTAGGATCGTTCTCACGAGCCGGGTATTTGCCTACAATTGTAGGAGGAATTCCGTATAATTGGTACAATGGGCTCTGTCCGCCTGAATCGGCAACCGAAGGCTGATGCTGGCTGGAACGAATCATATTCAAATCCACATCCACACTAATATTATCACGCAAATTTACGGTTGTATTAGCACGTAAATTAAAACGCTCATATTTGTAGTTATCCAAGAAACCATCTTGCAACAAAAAGTTACCAGTCACAGCAAAACGTGCTATGTTGTTACCACCCGATATCGAAAGTGAATGATTTTGCAAAGTTTGATCTTTCCACAATAAGTCCAACCAATCTGTATTAGGATAAAGTAATGGATCTGTACCAGCCTGCGTAATTGCAATAGCATCATCAGAATAAACAGGGTCACCACCAATATTATAATAAGCCTCATTCACCATTTTCATATAAGTCGGTGCATCTACGAAATCAGGCATATAAGTAGCTTTCTGCACACCGGCATAACCACTATAATTGACATTTACTTTTCCAACCACTCCGCGTTTTGTCTTCACCACAATTACACCATTAGCTGCACGCGCACCATAAACAGCAGCCGCAGCCGCATCTTTCAACACTGTCACACTTTCAATGGTGTTCGGATCAAGATTATTCATATCCATAGGAATACCATCCACCAAAACAAGCGGATCACTATTACCCAATGTAGAAACACCACGGATTTTAACAGCAGCCGCATCTCCACCCGGAAGTCCACTTTCTTGTGAAACCGAAATACCCGTGACGCCTCCTTGTAAGGCTTGCGAGAGAGAAGTTATCGGTTTATTGACCACATTGGCAGCTACTTTTACCTGAGAGATGGATGAGATTGAATTCAATTTACGCTCTTCAGAAAGACCTGTAACAACCACTTCGTTTAATAGATTAACATCTTCCTCCATCGAAATAATCAGATTACTTTCACGACGCTTTACTGTATATTCAGTCGTTTTAAAGCCTATGAATGAAAAAACTAACACATCGCCCTTTTCAACTTGAATATTAAAATATCCGTCAATATCCGTAGTTACGCCTATTGCTTTTCCTTTCACCTGTACACTTACTCCAACCATAGGCATAGGGCTGGAAGTCTTTTCATAAACCTGGCCACGCAAACTTATTTTCTCATTTACAGCATGGTTCTCAAACACCTTTGTATTATCAAACGGTTCTGACACATTGTTAGCAGAAGCAATACCGGCTCCCAGCATAAACACACTTGTAACCCCAACAGCCAATGAATAGCGCCGCCACAAGTAGTTTAATTTCAAATGGTTACTTTTGTCTTTAATCATAATAATTTTAGATATTTAAAGTTATCAAATCGTTGATGCGAAATTAGTTAATGGAAAAAAATAAGGATTCTGAAACAGGACTCTTCTACATCCGTTTTTATACTTACAAGGCTAAAAATGTACTTTTTAAAGACGTTTTTATACTTTTTGTCACCAACAACCTGAGAATAAAATGCTTTCCCTCATTTTTCATATCCCCAAGAATCTACTACTCCTACCCTCAAGCAATACGTTTTCTTTCTTTTTTTTTGTGAATAATCAAATTTCTTTTCTATTTTTGCGGATAACAATATAATATTATGAAACATATTTGGCTTCTCATCTCATTCCTATATGCTTGTTTAAATACATTCAGTCACCCCAAATGCAATTATTATTTTGAACAAATAATGATTGCCGACGGTCTGTCCCAAAATCATATAACTTGCATTCATCAAGATGCTCAAGGATTTATTTGGTTTGGTACTCAAAATGGCTTAAACAAGTATGACGGCTATCAAATCAAAGAATATAATTTTAGCTCCAATGACCCTTATTCTTTAATTAACAATAATATATCGACCATTTTTAACGATTCATTCCAACAATTATGGATAGGTACTCAGGATGGGTTGTGCCGCTATCGCCCGGAGACAGATAATTTTGAAATTATAAAACTACATGAGCTCTCTGATAATATCCCTGAAAATCGGCATATACTTTCTCTCTATGAAGATCAAGACCATATACTATGGATTGGTACAGCCGGCGGAATGTTATGTGCTTATTCTTTGAAAGAAAAAGAAATAAAATATCATTCCTATTCCATTCAACGAGCTCCTATCAATGCACTCACATCCTACCGGGATTCTTTGCTTATAGGTTGCAGCAATCACCAAGGTACGATGCATTTGAACAAAAAAGACAGGAAAATCTTCCGTACCCCTTTCGATTCTCTCCATAATAACCTCTCCGTAACTTCTTTCCTTAAAATTAATGATGACGAATTATGGATCGGAAGCTATGATAAAGGGCTCTTCAGATATAAAGAACAAACTCCTACATATCCAATTCCTAATATCCAAGATCTATGCCTTGTTGCCGACACTCTCATTATGATTGCTACTGAAAACAATGGATTATTCGAGTACAATAAGCAAAATGGAAATATCCTCTCTATCAATACTGCACAAAAAGAAACCAACCTTAACTCAAATGCCGTAACCTGCCTTTATAAGGACCTTACACACATAATATGGGTTGGAACTACCAATGGAGGGGTCAACAAATTTGATCCTAACCGAAATAATTTCAAATATATACCCTTCCACACAGAAGAGCTATCAAGGCAAAGCATTCATTCCGTACTTGCATTAGACGCATTAGACGAAGAAAACTTATTAATAGGATTGGATAACAAAGGACTTTATACCTATAACAAAAGTACAGGAAAAATACTTCCTCATAAATCCTGTAAAGATTTTCCAGAATTGAAAGATATTCCAATTAATGCTGTCTTACACGATTCCCGAGGATTTACTTGGATAGGAACTTATCGAAAATCAATGAAAGTAGTGGGTCCCCAACCGGAGCAAAATCATATTAATCAATTAATTGCCTGTAAATTCCTAGCTACCTCATCTATCAAATGCATTTACGAAGACTCAAAAAATCAAATTTGGATTACCACTTCTAATGGAGAAGTTTTCTGTTACAACCCTACTACCCGATTAATGGATAAATACGATAAGTCATTAAATACATTAATCAATCCCAACGTTATCCTTTCACTATATGAAGACAACGAAAACCGTATATGGGTCGGAAGCATGTGTGGTTTATTTTGTTTTAATGAAAAACTACGAGACTTTCAACATATATATTTACCCAATAATAAAAATCTTTTTGATACAAAAAATATTATTATCCCAATCTGCCAAGCCGGAGAGACTTTATGGCTAGGAACTCAAGATGGCCTAGTAGAATATTTTACAAAACAAAAAAGAACAAACCATTTCGGTTCTCTAGACGGATTGCCTAGTAATAAAATTAAAGGCTTACTATTAGATAACAAAAACAATCATTTATGGATTTCAACAGACAAAGGTCTTAGTTACCTTGACTTAAATAACAGAAAATTTACAAACTTCGGATTGGAAGCTGGAATTATCAACCGAGAATTCAATAATATGAGCTATTTATGCAATCAAAGCGGCGAATTCTTTTTTGGCAGTACTAATGGCATTTATCATTTTTATCCGGAACAAATCAAAACGAATCCTAATGTACCCAAAGTCATTATTACTGGTTATCAACTTTATGATAACCCCACCTCCCAAAAAGGAGTAAAAGAAGTTCATAATATTCCCATATCTGTAGGAGAAGAAATATGCATACCCCATTCCGAATCAACATTTAGCATTAACTATGTTGCTCTGAATTACACTAATACCCAAAAGAATGAATATGCTTACCGATTAGAAAATTATGATAAGAAATGGAGGTATGTAGGAAAGCAGCGTATGGCTACTTTCACTAACTTAAATCCTGGTACTTATTATTTTCAGGTAATAGCTTCAAATGGCAACGAAATTTGGAATCAAGAAAAATGCACCTTAAAAATTATCATATTACCACCATGGTACAGGACTGTATGGGCCTACACTATTTATGTGATAATAGGTATATCTTTTCTCTTTCTCCTGATGCGCTTCTATGCCAACCGAATTAAAATGAAAAGCCAATTAAAGAATGAACAATTTGAACGTAAACAATTAGAAAAATTAAATCAACTTAAAATGCAGTTCTTTTCAAATATCACACATGAATTTCGTACGCCTCTCACACTTATCTTAAGCCCTCTAAATAGTATCATCAATCAAAATGTAGGAAAAAACGTTCAAAATGATTACTTAAAAATTATCCAAAACAATGCTATTAAACTATTGGAACTAGTAAACGAATTATTAGACTTCTCAAAATCAGAAGCAGGGCATTTTGCCTTTAAACCTACCATCTCTGATCTCATTAAAGTACTGGAACAGGAAATCCATACCTTTAGTCCTTTAGCAAAGGGAAAAAATATAAAACTAAGCTACATCTATAAAGAAGCATCCTTATTATGTATTGCAGATACGGTCATTATTCAAAAAATAGTATCTAATTTATTATCAAATGCTATAAAACATACACCTGAAGAAGGAATAATTAATGTATATTTAGAAAAAAAACAAGACAAGGAGCCTAAAATACAAATTTGCATTGAAGATTCTGGTAAAGGAATCCCCAAAGACCAACAACAGCTCATCTTTGAACGGTTCTATCAAATGGAAGAAGACAGTGCTAACGGAACCGGCATTGGATTAGCGCTAGTCAAAAACTTAACTGACCTGCACCACGGAACGATCAAAGTAGAAAGTAATGTAGGAGCAGGAAGCAAGTTCATTATTGAAATTCCTTATAGTGAACCTTCCCAAACATCAGATATACAAGCTGAAGAATCCTGGGAAGATCGATCTCTATCCAAAAATTCTCTTCATATAATCAATGAAAAAGAGTTAGTTACTGCTGAGAAGCAAAAAGAGCATACCGTTTTAATAGCAGAAGACAACAAAGAACTTCGTATTTATATATCCAGCTTACTAACCCATTTATACAATGTCCTTACTGCAGAAAATGGAAAAATTGCATTAGACATAGCTCAAAAAGAATTACCCGACATTATACTGTCCGACATTCTTATGCCCGAAATGGACGGAAAAGAATTCTGTAAGCAAATTAAACAAGATATTCATACCTGCCATATTCCGTTCATCATGCTAACAGCTTTAGCCTCTGAAAATTATCAGAAAGAAGGATTAACTGTAGGTGCCGATGATTATCTGATCAAACCATTTAATCCAGATATATTACTGTCTAAAATATCTAATATATTACAAAGCCGCACATTGATTTCAAGACAAGCTAAAACACTACAAGCATTAAAGCCTGAAGAAGTGCCTTTTGAAGACAAAGACAGCCAATTTCTCCTAAACCTCATCGAGATAATCAAGAACAATCTCAGTAACTCTGATCTTAAAATAGACGATTTAGGTAAAGAATTAGGTATGAGCCATACTCCATTCTATAAAAAAATTAAACAATTAACCAATCAGACACCTAATGATTTTCTAAAAAATATACGTTTAGAACAAGCTAAAAAACTCCTATTAGATAGCAATCTAAATATTAACGAAATAGCTTATTCAACAGGATTCAGTTCTCCCAAATATTTTCGTGAATGCTTCAAAAAACAATATGGAGAAAGCCCAAGTGATTTTTTGGAACACAACAATAAATAAAATAGCAAATATCTTATGTTTCAAGCATAAAAAAAGTGGTTCCTTATTCAGGAACCACTTTTTATATGTTAAATCTGTAAAATTCAGA
>UMCM01006261.1_pt1 | contig 14264 bp, 15 predicted proteins | sample 1964231 | NCBI WGS metagenome assembly UMCM01 (sample SAMEA4835968, study PRJEB28245) | human gut metagenome | biome: gut microbiome; material: fecal sample | place: Denmark | collected 2008
ACGCAAACGGAAGCGACCAATTTTTATATCGCTCAAATCCAGGGGAAGTCCTGTCAGCGGGTTAATGGCGTTAGTGGGTAACTTCTTCAACTTGTTCTGATTAGTAGTAGCAGTAAATGTTGTATTGTAATTAAAATCACCAAAATTGTGGTCATAACCCAAAGTCAATTCCAGGCCCCTGTTCTGAACATCACCGGCTTGCACATACAGATATTTATAACCACTAGTACCCGGCAAATCTGCTTTCAGCAACTGGTTATATGTATTGGAGTGATAATATGTAATGCCCAAACTCACCGTATTGTTAAACCAGCGACTGTCAATACCAATTTCATACGAGCGGGTACGCTCAGCTTGGAAATCAGAAAGCGGATAGTATTCAAACGGGGCCACAGTTCCGTTTTCCAATTTGTGGGTAATAGTTCCAGGGGTCAACCCAGTAAACGAAATAGGAGAGCCTACTTCTGTAAATGAACCTCTTACTTTTAAGAAACTCAAAACAGGAGAGATACTTTCGCGAAGTTCTGGAGAAATAAGCTCCGTAAAGATAGCCGAGAGACCTACCGAAGGATAAAAAATCCATTCATTTTTACTGTTTACCAATTGGGAGGGACGATCAGCACGTCCTGTAAGCGTTAAATAAACTGCGGATTTCCACGACAACTCAGCAGAACCAAAAGTTGCAAAATTACGCTTACGACTATCACCGCCGGTCTCTGAGACTGTGGCAACTGCGGGATTCACATTCCCATATGTAAACTTGTTAGGAATCAGCAAAAGATCACCTCCATACCCATGACCCTTGGTATCATACTCCTCAAAAGAGGAGCCCACATTGATAGTTGCGTGGTAAATATCGGCAAACTGTTTATCAAAATTCACCATAATATCGGCATACTTCTGACGGAATGATTCGTTGGAATAAGCATACCGCCCGTTCGTATTGGCAAATGTACTGGCTGTAGAGGCATAGCGTTTGTCCTCCTTTTCAGAGTAAGTGTTGTCCAAACGGAAACGACCTGATACATTTAAATAATCGGTAATGTCATACTTCAAGTTGCCATAGAATATATAGCGATCCTTAGTTTCCGGACGAATATTGCGATAAGCAACCCAATAAGGGTTCTGCGCTTCTACTCCCATTGAACCGGGCGCCCAACTTTGCACATTGTAGCCAAGTTCCTTGTCATAACGCTCAAAATACTTTTCCGCCCCAAAATTCATACCACGTGGATAAAGATAAATACCAACTGTAGGATTGAAATACACACCCGAAGAGATCATATTGTTATAATACTCACGTACATAACTGGCGGAGAAATCAAGTGTAAGCCTATCCGTCAGAAACTTAGCCGTATTACGGAAAGTAATATTATAACGATTATATTTATTGTTTTCAACTACCCCATTGGAATTGACCGCAGCTCCCGAAATATAGGTCTGGTTTTTCTCTGAGCCCACGGAAAGATTGAAAGAGTTGGTATACATAGTACCTGTGCGATAGAAATCTTTCGGTTCCCAAGTAGCAGGGGTGTCCAGTTTATCACCCCAAGAGAAATAACTACCATCCGAATTACCATATACGTTCTGGAACCTAGGTAATACAAAGGGATTGGAAAATTCTAATGCGGAAGCTACATTTACACGCAATACACCTTCTTTACCCTTTTTAGTATTAATCAGGATAACTCCGTTAGCTGCACTAGCACCATAAAGGGCCGCAGCCGACGGACCAGTCAATACAGAAATGCTTTCAATATCATCTGGATTAAAGTTTGCAATACCTTCACCAGATGACTTGCTATCGAAAGCACTACCATCACCTTCTCGGTTGGCTTGATTACCAATTGGCATACCATCCACCACATAAAGCACATTGTTATCTCCCGCAATTGACTTATTACCACGCATAACAACACGGGTGCTACCTCCAACTCCTGAAGCACTACGTTGAATATTAACACCTGCCACTTTACCATTTAAACTATTCATAAAATTAGCATCCTTAATAGCGGTTAATTCATCTCCAGCGACCTTCTGAACATTGTATGAAAGCGCTTTCTCGGAGCGTTTGATACCCAAAGCGGTAACAACAACTTCATCCAGCACTTCAGTATCCGGCTTCATGGTAATCAAATAAAAATCTTTTTGGGACACGACTACCTGTTGAGTGGTATATCCTACATAAGATACTTTCAATGTAGAGTTAGCTAGAGCTTTTATTGCAAAGTTTCCATCAAAATCCGTAATTGTACCAGTTAAATTACCCTCCACTGAAATATTAACTCCAATCAATGGTTCACCACTCTCATCAACGACTTTTCCTTTGATATTCCTTACGGTTTGTATTACAGTAGGTTTCTTTGCAGTGATTATAATATAATTTTTTTGAATTTGATAAGTAAAATCCATTCCTGTCAAAATCGCATCAAGTGCTGTCGACACAGCAACATTTTGCAAATTAAGATTTGCAATTTCTTTTCCTCTCAATTCAGAATCACTATAGTTAATAGACATTTTTGACTGTTTCTCTACAGTTTTCAGAGCCTCAATAACAGTGATGTTCTTTTTCTGGATAGTAATTTTACTGTTGTTTTGAGCAAAAACTTGGGTCTGTATAAGTAATAATAGACTTAAAAAAGTGAGAAAGACCCGCTTATGAACTATTTGTTCTGCTATTTTTTCGTAAATTTGTAGCATCTTTAGTATTAGTTAATTGATTATTATTCTGGGATCATTTAGAATAGCGTCAATATACGCTGATATTGAAGAGAATTGATTTCACATCCGGAAGGAATGCCTGTTCCTTCCGGATATTTTTTTACATAGTATTTTATTTAATAGGTTTTACAACAGATTTTATTTCTTATTAGTTACATAGCATTTATTTCCTTTAATTACATAATTTACATCTCCCACTACCTGTGATATAATTTCCATCACTTCTTCCAACGTTGCCTGATTTCGGAAACGGAAACTATATGTGTTCTTCTTCATATTATGAAGACTATATATAAAAGTGTAAGGGAACTTACGCTCGAGATGAGTGAAAATATCCTCTAAATACATATTGCTAAAGACCAATTCACCACGTTGCCATGCCGTCACATCACTTATTTCTGGCAATCGCAAATTATATTGTTTGGTCTGTTTATTATATATCAATTGCTCGTTAGGCTTCAATATGACATTTGCGATTTATTTATTGTTTACATTCGGTTTGTTTTGTGATGTCTTCTGAACCGGATTTCCAATCAATAAGTTTATAACTGACCACAAAGGAGTTTTTACCGAATTTTATGAATAAGTCTTTTCCCTTGTAGGGGGCAATGTCGAGGAATTGATATTCAACGTCTATTTCGTAACGGATGCCGGGTATCGAATCTTCTTCATTCACAAAATACGATTCTCCCAATAGGTTCAGGATTTCCCGGTAAGTCATCCCTATCTTTAAACGGTTATTTACCAAATCGTCAACCATAAACTTTCTGGAATAATAATGACCGTCCCATTTGTACCAACTTTTCCGGTTGAATGGGATAGAACGACGATGTGTACAACCCGTTTGCACGCAGACAAACAGGAATAACACAAATATAAAAACTGGTTTGCTTATATTTCCGGTTGGCATTATACTCATGTTTTTTTCTGCTTTCACATCTATTGGGGGGCGTTCTCGTCCCATTGATAGTCTATTAAAGGAAATGTGTTATATCTACTATCTATATATAAATAATTACTTATTGTTTTTTTCTTCTGAATATCAGATATTGTCCAACGGGCAATATGTTTCTCTTTGTCAACCCATATAAATGAAAAGTGATATTCCGTCACAAAGGAATATTGTTCATTATTGCCATTCTCTATTTTTGCGTATTTCAAACTGAATTTTTCAGGATAATCATGCCAAGTTGCATAAATTAAAGAATCGTTCCGAATAGCTACATATTCCGGTGCAGTCATTTTTTCATCTTGAAAATTTGGATAATTATATACTACATATCCACTATTAGTATCTGTGATTGCCAACCAGATAGCCTCATATGGCCTTGATTCGGTTTCTGTACAACTTGTAAATAAAAATAATGCAAATAAGAGTATAGTTATTTTCATATAACAAACATTTTTTTCGGCTGTCACTTGTTCTTCTTTGTATATCGTTTTCGTTCCTGCAACTCACGGTAATATCGTACGATTTCATCACCCTTATGGCTCTCATAAAAATTAGAATCTCTTTCATCATATAAAATGTACTCCTTTGATTTAGTCCCGATATAATCGGCGTCGGGTTCTGTGCCCAGATTATAACTTATCTCAATCTTCCATTTATCCGGACTTTCTTCCATGCGGACAATGCAAATATCTCCTATAGAGGTTTCATTATGGTTGCATTTTACATGCACTTGTTTCTCTAAATAAAATTTCCGGGTAGCACAGGTGTTTTTCGCAAATCCCATATAATAAAATGTAATGTCTCCTCGTTTTTTTAAATCGGCTAAAGATAAGCCTGCTGTATCATGATAGTTTATCATCATCTTCATGCGCTCCAAAGTATCCTTAGGAGGATGTGCCACTAATATATTCTCGGTATAATAGGTACTGTCTATTCGGTGTATATCCAGATTTTTACCCTCAGTTATGTGGATAAATGGAGGTTGCAATATGTTATAATAAAAGAATGCAATACCTCCAACAATGATTACGAATATCAGTATCGATCTGACTGTCTTTTTCATACACTAGCCTACTTGATTTATGTATAAATAGGTTTGCATTCAACGAGTATTCTCATTATCTGACGCCCATCGGAGTTTTTTTGTTTTTCTCAATATATTTCCTTGTTCATCATATTCTGAAATTTCAAGTGTTATGGTTCCATTGTAGTCAGAATTATAAATGTGCTTAACTTTTTTATTTCCTTCATAATAGATACTGTCGGTTGAGTAGCCTGTATTTCTTAAAGTATGATTGACGTTTACCCTCAGTCTGTTTTCTTCATACTCTGTTTCTTTATTGACTAAAGTCATATCATTGTCAAACTCTTCCTTAATTTTCTTTTTTCCATTAATGTATTCCTTCGTCACTCTATCAAGTACACCGTTTAAGGTAATCCGAGTGATTAAGGTATCATTAACAGTTTGTTTCAATGAACACTCGATGTTTTGTTTGTAATCGGAAGAAGGGACAAGATTAACAGCTTCCTTATAATCCGTATCACTAAATTTATAGGTTTCTTCTCTTTCCCCGGTGTTCAAGTCATGACGGATTTTCTTCGTATTATTTCCATTATTGTCATAGTAGTAGTATTCCTCATATCTTGAGTCAGAAAAGGGGGCGTCTTCTAATATTATAATACTTTTTTTATACTTAGGTTTATTCTTATCATAATAGAGGGAAAAAGAATAACTAAATGTATCCTTATTATTTTCCAATACAAGTTCTTCTATGCTATTTTCAGTATATCTCATTGTTTTTAGTAATGATCCCGACAAGGGCTCCTCTACAGTATAGCAGGAAGAATCATTATCATAACTATATGTCTTTGTAAAATTATTTGTTTCTGCCAAGATCCCTTTATCTTTATTGTCTCCAAAATAGAGATAGTTATATTCAGCACCTTGTGCAGTTAGAATTCTGTTGTTTTCATCGTAAATATTAACATATTCGATAATATTAACAGAATTATAGCCTTCCGGCTGTTTACTATTCTTGCAGCCCGATAAAAGTAAGATACTACCTAAAAGAAATAAAATTATTCTATCCATTGCTTCAAAAAACAACTCCTAATTTGTGTGAATTATTTTACATATTCTTTATAATGATAATCCATTATTTTGAAATGTTTATCCCTTTCTTTATCCTGTATAATTACAAATATAAGAAAATGCAGTACGTCACGAACGGCGCACTGCGCTTTTTTCAGCAAATCAGGCAGAATTTAACATTTATAGCTTTGAATCTCTTGCTTTTACTTTGCAGTTGCATGGGTTATCGTATGGCCTTAGCTTGTCGAACTGTTCTTTAAATCACTCGGTAATGAGTTTTTGGTCGATTGCAAGAACCAATTTCGTTCCGTCTGTCTGATCTCTTATCACTTGAAGCCCGTCGGAAGCTTGTTTGTGGTATTAACTTATTCTTAAAAGTCTTCCTTCATATAATATTTGCCAAAGCATAAATATTATTAACCCAGAAAATAAAATATTGCAAAATGTGATACCGATTAATCCCCGTAAATAGTCTTTACGTGCATCTTTGATTGCTTCGTCCCAACGGATATAGGGTGTTTCCTTTTTCTTCTTTTCCGTCAGATTATTCAATAAATTGGTGTAATCATAAGCGTAATATTCATACATGGCTATCATACCAATACCGATTACTGGTAGAGTAGCAATTAAACAGAATGCATGCCAAAGAGAATTACATTGAATTACAAAAAGTATAGTCATGATTGTTGTATTGGTAAGAGTAAATCTTTTTATAAACTTATATGCTGTTTCTGGTTTCATATCACATTGATTTATAGTTCTGAGTTTTTGTATCTTTTCACTGTTTCTTTGTTAAATTTAATTTGCTTCATTATCTTTGTGGATTAGACGTTTATACTTATCTTCGCAGTGTAAATCAAATAAATAGATATTATGCAGTGGCGACTATTCGGAAAGGGATTAAGGACATGATAAAAAAAACAGCAGAACGTATTCTTTTTATCGTTTTAATTTCCGGTCTTTTGTACTTGTGTAGTGTCATATTCAGTGCCCTGTGCAGTTAGAATCCTGTTTCTCAAATTCCGATATGTCCGGCAACTCCTCTGCTTCCATGTATAGTTGTATGAAACGTGCAAAACACCTGGCCTTATCCAGATCACCGGGCATCAAGGAGACTCCACTTAACAGACTGGATGAATTGGCATTGGAAATTATTATATCTGGTGCAATCCATGAACCACGCCTGTAATAACGAATCGTGAGTTCAGCCTGACTATAAGGTATCGTTTCTTTTTTATGAAACAGAAGTCGTCCTGGTATCGTTACGCTCTTGGAAACACGATCAAAAACAATCTGCCGCCACGGCTGTAGAATGGCACTTATTCCTGCTACCAGGATAATCAAGTACAGCTCAAAAAGCAGTAATATACTTCCATAATCTTCAGTTGTAAGGTTTGAAGGAGTTAAACCAGCGCAATCCGAAACTAAAAATATAAAGAGCCAGGGCAGGAAACTCACCATTCTCACCGAGATGCCGTCATTATCAATAACAATCTGTTTGTCATCACACCGGCTTAAATATTCAGGCTCTACCGGAATCCCTGAAGAATTTGGTAACCATTGCGCATTTCCCATACTTTCACCATTTTTCAAAGGTATCCGGGTGGTCAGATTCCGAGCTTCTTTAAACAGAAAGTACATGAACAGGTAAATCCAACCGTTAATGACTATCAATCCAAGTATGATATTGGTGAAAGTGTTACGTATATCCGACTCCGTGACGAATACAAGTAATGGGAAGAAAGATATGAATGTTCCCCACAACATGATATGGGATTTGCATATACGCCACCTTTCTTTTCTCCTTTGCTTTCGCCACTCAACCTCTCTACGCTTGACATCGGCAATGATTTCACGCCTCGATTGCTTGTTGCTCTTTTTTTTCTGTTTCTTCATGTCACCTGTTTTTCTTGTTATATTATAATTTTTATTTAAATAGCAAATCTGTATTTTTAATCTTCCCTCCAATATATACTTTCACCTTATTTAAAGAGGAATGGGACAATGTATAAACATTATAAGAAACAGCTACCGGAGCAGCTCGTACTTTATAAGGTGAAGGAGTTATTAAATTTGGAAAAAAAGAATTAGGAAATGGTATGGGAGTATTTGTAACTTCCACTACATCTTCCACATGATGAAATAACGAATCAACACAACCAATATTTACCAAATCCAGACATGAATCCTTATATACACATTCATACTCTATAAAACGACCATCGTTGTAAACTTCTGAATGCTCCGAAATAGAAGCACGCTCAATAGCAACAACTTTGGTTATATCAAAAGTTGGATTAACTATTCTATTTAATCTACTTTGTACCATGTAGTTCAGAATAAAAAATGATATTATAGTTGATGCGATTGATAATCCGACTATTTTTAGAATATTGCTTATCTCCATTTTATAATATTTCTCTTGATAGAACAATAGGCGTCACACTTGCCGGTGCAAACGCCTTAGTTGAGTTTCTTATTAATGATTCCTTGCTGTAAATCTCCTATTGTTAATGGTTTATACTTTTTTTCTTTTCCTTTAAATAAACCTTTTATAAAATCGGATATTTCATCTCCTTCTTCGGGAAAATAGTCGTTGAAATGAAATTCATTCATAGAAACATTGAATAAAGACGAATATTTTGATAGCAATTCATTTGCGCCGTCACCATATATTGATAGGTCATGATATAAACTTATGTTTTCTATATCAGAAAATGCATCCAGACTTCCTGCGTATTCTTCTATTAGTCTAATCAAATCTCTATTTATTTGTACTTTCATTTAAATATTCCAATAATTTATTTATATGTTGTTCCTCATCATTTTGTCTTTGCAGGGAATCCGTTCTTTCCTTAATATACTCATCGCACAAGGGCAACAATACATTTGCTTGTGCACATCCAAACTCGCTGCACTTCATCCAATCCTCACAGGCTCCCCGTTTGTCTCCGGTTTGTTTGCGAGCCAATCCACGACCATAATACAGCCTGTAATCTTCCGGAAAGTACTTAATCCTCTCACCATAGGCGTCTACCGATTCCCTGAAACGCTCCAAGTCGTATAAGGCTCGCCCCAAGTTGTTGTATACATCGGAATCCGGTTCACAATACTGGATTGCTAAACGGTAATCTGCAATCTCGCTCTCATAATCACCCATTTCAGATTTAAGTACTCCTCGATTAACATAGGGGCCAATAAATCGGGGATTTAACTCAATAGCTTTAGAGTAGTCAGAAAGAGCGCCTTTATAATCTCTCAAATCCACTTTCGCATTAGCACGAGAAAAATATGCAGCTGCGAAATGTGGATTTATTTCAATAGCCTTAGTATAGTCTAAAATTGCATCTTTATAATATCCTATATCTGCTCTAACGACTCCTCTATTATGATATGCAGTATCATATGTTTGGTTCACCATAATAGCACGTGTGTAATCCTCTATGGCACCTTGCTTATCTCCATTAGCGGATTTTGCCTTTCCTGATTCCTTGTATTTATAGGCAAGCACAGTATCAGGTGCGGATACATCATTATTGTCGCCAGTTCCAGACGAGATTTTTCCCTGACAGGACAGCAATAAGACTCCGATAAGCCACAATATAATTCATTTCATAAAACCCTATGTTTAGTGATTTGTTTTATAATCCTGTATTCACGTGTGTTTTCCCGAAAGTATTTCGCCCGGCACTTGTCCGGCAAGACGCTTATGTGCCAGCCCCCGACAAGTAATCTGCCGGAGGCTGTTTACTGTGCAGCTCGTATCACTTACATTTGAGAATATAACCTGCCGCATCGCTATAGGTATTAACAAAACGGTCATACCATTCACCCTCAAATATGAAGAAATAGCATTCAATCCTGTTTCTGCGTTTGCCCTCACGAAGCTCAATTGTATCATCTTCTTCGTTATAGGTTCTTTCTATTTTCAAAACATTGTGTTCATCGGTTTCACGTACCGCAAGCGTCAGCGTTCTGTCTTTCAGCTTCCATTTATATTTATAACTATTGCTGGAAAAAATGTCGGTGATGCGCTCCGGTTCTCCGTATTGCTTACTTAAAAGGTCGATGAAGTTATTCCGGTCTTCTTGTGTGATCTCGGGAGCGTGACCGCCCACGGCAAAAATATGTCCGTCAAGTGTCGTTACAAGATAGGCGGAACAGAATGTATAGCCATACATGCTTAAAAATTCGTCTGCCCCGCAATATGAGCTACAGGTATAAGTAATCCATACCTCATTGTCATCGGAGTCCTCACATACATCTTTGTGGTATGAAACATCTCCAATCAAAGACGGAATTTTATACCAATTAGCTCCCCACCGGGTATCTATATAGCGTTCCGGAAAAATGTCCGTAATGGGTGTGGAAAAATCGAAATTATCGAGTTTAATAGTTTTTTCGCCCAATGGGCCAGGGCGTTGGGCACAACCACCCAAACTCGATGCGCTTAGTACTGCCATAAGGATAAATGTTTTAAGTTTCATGTTATTATTGTTTTAGATTTTTATCGATTTGACTTAACCGATTGAAGAATAAACTTTTAGCGAATTATTTGAGAAATAGAGGTAGCGATTTAGCAACCGTGCGAATTTCAGCGTTTTGCATTGCTATGTTTTTCGGCTCATTTTTATTCTTTTGAGGCATTCCCTTGAAATTTTTAACGCAATATATGAAATCCATGAAGCTCTTCGGCAAGTTTTTCCGCTGGAGATTCTCTGCTGTACGGCTTATAATCGTACCTTAAACTTTTTACTCTGCTCCTCCCAATACTTCCTGTTCCCATACCTTCAAATCCTCTATCAATTGCTTGCTGTCTTCAATCAATTTCCGGGTCTCTTCCAGGAAGGAGGGAGGTAGCGCTTCAACGAGTAAACGCTCCAATTCTTTTTTAATCCGAGAGAGTTTTACTTTCACATAGGGGACGGGATTTTCTGCTTCTGTCGACTCGTTTTCGTCGCTATCCGGTGCGGTATTCCCGTTTTCGGCACAGAATATGATGTATTCGTCTTCCAGCTCCCAGAGATATACAGTTTCATTTTTGTCATCTTCCATCATAGCGGCTTTTACCATTTTATCGAAGATGTCTTCGTTCGTCTCCTTTTTAGCGGGTTTTCCGTACTTCTTTTTGGCGGCTTTCACCATCTTGTCGAAGCCTTGTTCATCCGTTAGCGTTTCTCCGTCGATCGCTATCAGTTTGCCCTGTGCGTTTGTTGTCATATTGAGTTTTCCGAAGTCGAACCCGCAGAAAGTCGCTTCCTTATATACGGTGCCGCCTTCATTTTTATAAAATATCCAAACCAGACGCGACTCTTCTGGTTTCGTGCGCATGGACATAAGCGTGCTTTTTTTATAATACACTCCCGTGTTACTGTTGCCGTGCTTAGGGTTGTCTACATCGATCGATTCCGAAAAATAGTGCGCGACATCGAGGTTGTAGTCTGGATTGTCCAGGTCGATCACTTGTTTGCCCAATTGCGCATGGGCACTGTTCTCCAATAGACTAAAAAAGCCTATCAGGCTAATAATAATAAATGTTTTAAGTTTCATACTATTATTGTTTTAATAAAACGTCTTGTTCATTATTTATCACATATTTTGCCGTCAGATCCGATTTGATAGCTACCTAATTTCTCTTTATAGACCTCTTCATAAGTATTGTCCGTTTCATTGTATACTATTTCTGCGCTGAATTTCGCAATATTGAACTCTTTATCTATACGGAATGAAATTATACCGTTATCGGTTGATTCGCCTACCTCTAAATGGTCAATTATTTTACATAGTTCGGCATCAACGGTCACGATCAGATAGCTGTCGTTGTCCCCTAAGGATAGACAAAGCAATACCGGAAGAATATTCTTATTTCTGAACGGAAGCGTATGGCACATATGAAATTCCGCACCCTCGAATCCGAGTGTTTTTAAGAAAGAAATCAAACTATCAGCAGGTTGATATCCTGGATTTTCTTGTCCATATTTATAATAGCTGTAGAATGAAACAGGCAAGGGTATTGCCACGCTCTTCGCATCATCCGGTAATACCAGTAACTTATTCAGTGCAAGATACGGTGTACCGTCAATCTCTATCACGTTCGGTTTGTCTTGTGATGTCTTCTGACATGAAGGCAAGTTGGTTTCCGAACTGGTATTCCCGGTTCTTTGTTTGGACGCATTGTTACATCCCGTAAACGCACAAACTGCCGATAAGGCTGCGATCATTATAATCTTGTTCATATTCTTAGGTTAAATTGTTACATCGAAATCTCCTGTTCACCCTTTGGCTCGCTCTTTGTATGTCGTTTCCGTTTCTGCAACTCATGGTAATATCGTACGATTTCATCATCCTTATGATTCTCATAAAAATTAGAATCTCTTTCATCATATAAAATGTAATTCTTTGTTTTACACCCGATATAATCGGCATCGGGTTCTGTCCCCAGATTATACAATATCCCAATCTTCCATTTATCAGGACTTTCTTTCATGCGGACAATGCAAATATCTCCTATATAGGTCTCATTACTGTTACATTTTACATTCCTTTGTTTCTCTAAATAAACTTTCCGGGTAGCACAGGTGTTTTTCGAAAATCCCATAAAATAGTATGTTATATCTCCTTGCTTCTTTAAATCAGCTAAAGACACGCCTGCTGTATCATAATAGTTTATCATCATCTTCATGCGCTCCAAAGTATCCTTAGGAGGATGTGCCACCAATATCTTCTCGGTATAGTCATAGGTACTGTCTCTTCGGTCCAAATATTTACCCTTAGTTATGTGGATAAACGGAGGTTGCAATACGTTGGAATAAAAGAGTCCAATACTTCCAACAATGATTACGGATATCCCCGTAACGATATTTTTTTTAAGTTTCATACTACTTTGATTTAAAGTTCTGTATTCACGTGAAATAGTTCACCTTTCATATATATTTTGAAATATAACCGATAGTTATTCAGGATAAATAATTTCCGGCTTATCTCGGCCCAGATGATAACGAACTTTAATAAGAGGTTTATTTGTCGTTTCGTCCGGTTTATAAATATACATGGCATCTGCATCTGTATTGGTTTTATACCAGCAATACATGATTGGACTTTCATCTTCAAATATATCTTTTGAAAGATATTCTATATCTTTATCAGTCAAGAATGATAATGTTTCTCTTCGTGATACGATAGATTCTATATATTCCTCTCTATGCTTTACAACAATACTGTATAATGAATCCTCGTCGGCACTGTTGTATTTATTTAGAAAATCAATAGAACAACTGTTTATAATATCCCAATCCGGTTTCAGGTTAGCTTTCACATACGAACAACCGATGTCTACACCACGTAAAAAAGCAATATACGGTTCACTGTCATTTCCATAACGCTCATAGAAACATCCCATTGCATCATCGTAATTCCCCTTGAACTCTATTGCAGTCTCATAGCCTTTTTCTACCCATTGTTGATAAAACTCCTTATAGTTTTTCGGATTTATATCGTTTAGAATATCCGTTAGCTGACACCCCACAATCTCACCTGACGTTTCATGAAAGTGACGGAGTTCTTCCGGTGTCGGCTGATAGTGGTTTTCTGTTGCAAGTTTCAACGCTTCCGGTGTTGTTCTGAGCGCCTTACAGTTTAGATTCCTGAAGGCGATACACCACCCTCCAAACCCCATGTCAGGATGTTTGTAAAGTTGCAATATTTCCTTGCGGCCACTCATCATTTGATTGTCACAGTCTATTAACTTTTGCCCCTTGATCAGAATAAGTTTACAGTTATCCATTTGTTCAGCATACTTCTCGTCATATTCAAGTATCACATCACCGGGATTGGACTTGAACACTTTGAATCTTACACCGTCAAATTCATATTCCTTGCCTTCATCTTCGGGTAAAAGAGAGATGCGTACATGTTTCCAGCGCAAAGGGGGAAGAAGTTCTACCTCGATGCCTCCCTCGAAGTCGGCAGCGTCTCCATAGATGGGGCGGAACAACATAGAAAGTTCTTTTTTGTCGTCGGAAATATCCAACCGAGAGAAAGTGGATAATTTCAGTGTATCTCCATCCGTACTTCGCAAGCGAGATATGAGGTTGATTCTCATGTTTCCAAGCATGTTTATGTTAGCAAGTTTATTCTCATAAGGATTATCGGAGGGTGTCACTTGTGGGTATTCTTTTGTCTCCCTCTGGTCTTTGCATGCTCCATATGTACCATGCAGCGACAATCTACCGTCTACCATATAAAATTCCCCAAACCCTAGTTGGGCATTGCAAAGCCACTCCTTCACATAAAATGAATCAAACTCCCTCTCCGTTTCCACCCATGGCAAAGGTTCGATTCTTTCTTTTACAGTCACATTTTCGGAAATGCCCGGTTTTATTTGAAAAAAGCGATAAAGATGCACGAAAAGAGGAGGTGTGTCAAAATGCGCACCTTCTTTTTTTTAAGCACAAAGCCCCAACTTTCACAAGCTGGGGCTTTGTTATTACCTAAAGATTT
>UMCM01023281.1_pt1 | contig 14114 bp, 8 predicted proteins | sample 1964231 | NCBI WGS metagenome assembly UMCM01 (sample SAMEA4835968, study PRJEB28245) | human gut metagenome | biome: gut microbiome; material: fecal sample | place: Denmark | collected 2008
ACCAGATAAAGAATTTACGTAACCAGGTGGCCTTCTTGCGACCTTGTCCGGCCGGTCTCAGCAACAGGGCACACAACGCTGGCGACAGGGTCAACGCATTGACACCGGAGATAACAATGGCCACTGCCAGTGTAAGCGAGAACTGACGATAGAAAATACCCACAGTACCTTCCATAAAGCCGACAGGTACGAACACAGCCGACATAACCAGCGTAATGGCAATAATGGCACCTCCAATTTCCTTGATAGCAGCTACCGAAGCCTGATAAGGAGAAAGCTTCTTTTCGTGCATCTTAACGTGCACAGCCTCCACCACCACAATCGCGTTGTCAACCACAATACCAATGGCAAGTACCAGCGCAAACAGAGTTAGCATGTTGATAGAGAAACCCAACATCTGCATAAAAAAGAAGGTACCGACAAGCGATACCGGAACCGCAATGGCCGGAATCAGCGTAGAGCGCAAATCCTGCAAGAAGATATATACCACCACAAACACCAGTAAAAAGGCCTCAATCAAGGTCTTCAACACCGACCAGATGGAGGCATCGAGGAAACGGGACACGTCGTAGGCAATGTTGTAATCCATACCTGGTGCAAAGCTGCTTTCCTTGATTTCTTCCATGCGCTGCTTGATATTCTCGATCACCTCACGTGCATTTGAGCCCGGACGCTGCTTAATCATGATGGAAGCAGAAGGACGACCGTCTGTCATCGACACCATATTGTAGTCTTCCGAGTCGAATTCAATGGTAGCCACATCCTTCAGACGCAGTAAAGAACCGTCGGGCAACGCCTTCAGCACAATCTCTCCATATTCTTCGGGCGTACTGAACTTACCCGTATACTGCAACACGTACTGCAACTGCTGAGGAAGTTTGTCCGAACTGATACCGGTTTTTCCCGGTGCCGCCTCGATATTCTGCCTGCGGATGGCCTCGGTTACATCTTGAGGAACCATGTTATATGCTGCCATACGGCTGGGATTCAGCCACACACGCATCGCATAGTCACGGCTTCCCATGATCTCTACCAACCCTACTCCGTCAATACGCTTCAACTCGCGGAGCACATTGATATCGGCAAAGTTGTAGACAAATTTCTCGGTATGTGTGGTATCTGTACTGTATACGTTCAGATACATCAACATACTGTTTACCTCTTTTTCCGTTACCACTCCGGCACGGATTACTTCTTCGGGCAGTTCGTCAAGGACCGTCGTGACACGGTTCTGTACATTCACCGCCGCCACATCCGGGTCGGTTCCTACCTTAAAGTAAACGGTCGTAAGCGACATACCGTCGTTGGTACAAACGGTAGTCATATAAGTCATTCCCGGTACCCCGTTGATAGCACGCTCCAGAGGTGTAGCTACTGTCTTTGCCATCACGTCTGCACTGGCTCCTGTATAACGGGTAGTCACCGTTACCGAAGGAGGCACAATATCCGGAAACTGAGTGATGGGTAATGAAACCAGTGCCAGCGCTCCCAGACAGACAATAATGACTGATATGACCGCCGAAAGAATCGGACGGCGTATAAATAGTTTAAACATAAGCCATTATCCTTGTAAAGAGTTCAACTTCAATTCCTGTCTCACTTTCTCAAACGGAATGGTATCTGCCTTGATTTGCATACCGTCTTTTACCATCTGTACTCCCTCGTACACAATAGCAGTATGAGGCTTCAAATCTTGTGTGACATAGTAGTTATGATAACGTTCTATCGGATTGAAACTGCGGACCTGTATTTTTCCTTCCCCATCCAACAGATAGACATAAGTGAAATCCTGAATCTCAAAGGTAGACTTCTGCGGAATCAGACAGACGTCCTTCATGTGTGTCATCAGACGCACCTTTCCGGTCACTCCATGCTTCAGCAAGCCATCGGGATTAGGGAAACGCACACGGAAGGCAATCGAACCGGTACCGCGTTCAAAATCTCCTTCCACCGTCTCCTGCTTTCCTTTATGACGATATACAGAGCCATCAGGCAGGACCAGTTCCACATTGTCCAACTGCTGCAGATTTTCTCCGTTCAGCTGGGCACGCTTCAGGCGAAGGTATTCGCTTTCGTTCACCTTGTAGTAAGCAAAAACTTCAGAAATATCGCTCACCGTTGTCAACAGACTTTCCGGATTGACCAGACTACCTACCTTATAGGGGATACGATCCACATACCCTGTAAAGGGGGCAGTAATCGTAGTATACGAATATTCCATTTGGGCACGCTGCATTTCCGCACGGGCCTGCTCTACCTTCATGCGGGCCACTTCACGCTCGCGCTTGACCTGGTCCAGACGGATGGACGAAATGATATGCTTGTCGACCAGCCGCTGTACACGTTCCGTTTCATAGTTTGCCATTTCCAACTCTGCCTGCATCTGCTTGTAGTTGGCTTCGGCTGCTTTCAGCACTTCCAGGTAATTTTCCGAGTTCAGGCGGAACATGGGCTGACCTTTTTTTACCAGTTGACCTTCGTCAACCAGCACCTGTTGGACAAAACCCTCTACCTTAGCTTTGATTTCAACAAACTGGATGGCCTGAATATCGGCGACATAAGAACGAGGTAAATCTACCGCAGTAGGCTGAAGAATAGTTACAGGTATGATTTCCTTGTTTTTTACCTGCTTATTGCCTGAAGACTGACATGAAGACAACAGTCCTATCGTACATGACAGGACAGCAATCTTCTGAATGCAAATTTTCATAAGACTACAAAAAATAAAATTGATTACTTAAAGTTATTTTGATTAAATATAGTTTTACTGCATAACGGACCAATCCCATATACAGTTACGAACCGAAAGATAAGCCTCCGGTTGCATATATCAACCTGATTCTCCTTGAGAAACCGCAGAAGAATATTAAATGAGGAATGTACAGAAGATCAAATGGGGACGTACTTTCAACGTGCCCAAGGACAAGAAGCCTTGCATCGAATTTCGGATTCTGACAATAGGAATAAAACAGAATAACAGCAATAAGGGCAGGAAAACAGATCCTATATCCCACCAGCTCAAACGGGCTGAAACTTTGAAATAAGACAAGTCATCCCAAGACGGCATTCCCGCTTCATCTTCCCGTTGTAAGGTTTCCCCCACAAAAGGAACCGACTGTTCTACAGATTCTATATGAAAGGCATTAATTGTTTCATACACATACGCATCCAAATGTACGAGTATGAACATGAGTATACATAACACGCGCAATATTTTATTTTTTCTCATTGCATGAAAAAACATATCCCACCTTTTTAACAATGTACAAAGATATATGAACTTGCTCTAATTATAAAAATCCCGCTTAAAGGCTTTTGGAAAATTAACATCTTGAATCTTCTTTCTGTGAGTATTTACCATTCTCACTCTGATGTGTCTCCCTCCAATCAGACTATAAAACAAAAGAAAAAACGTGCTTCTTCACGTTCCGTTCATTTCCCTTTTGCAAAAAACTTCTCCACTTTGCTTTTTCTTATTCATCTGTCCGAAGACTTAGTCTGCTTTTAACATCAAAAGAATATGGCACAGATTTTTTATTCCAAATGGCAATCTTCTGTCCTTGCAGACGCGGGGACTTATGTTTCAAAGGAATACCGTAGATTTCAAACCTCTTTGGTACGGGAAATTTCCAAGTATGCGACAACTGTCGGGGCAAAAGTTGTATCTTCGTCCAAAGGATACTACGTTACCTCTTGTTTTGTCGAACGTAACGGTAAGTTCGTATATCTAAACCATTCTGCGGATGTGCGGATGGATGATGGGATAAAGATAGAACTCGATTCGTTCATGATACGGACTGCCCGGTATGCAAAGGATTATACCGGCGGAATCAATCAATATTGCGATATGCAGCAGTTACAGTCAATGATTGACAAACTGCTGTCGGCATGATAACATATAACCCGTAGCGGAATGAAAACCGGTAGGGACTATAAGGATGTGGAGCGCCTTCAGTATGAAATCGCTCCACATTCTTCATCTTACGCTGCCGTTACCGACGCAGACCGCCGCCATATTCCGCCTCTTGTAGCTCCTCCCTGTATTCTTCAAGCTCGTTCAGCTTCTCGTTCACGGCTTGCAGGTTGGCCTCCAGCGTCATGTTGTGGTCATAAGGGTAATGATGTTGTACGGCCATCCCTGCATTGGTGGCCGTACCCACGTCCAGCGTATCCTTGTCCCTGTTGTACCTTGCATACAGAATATCTCCGTTTGGCATTTCGAATACCGGCATTCTCTGATGTGTCAGTTCAGCAAACTGTTCCGCCGCCATATCTTTGGCCACCTCTTTCACATCATCGCTGGCACGGTCTGTGCCGTAACGTGTGATATGGTCCCGCACCTCCTGTTCCGTGTATTTCAGCATGATGTCGTATGTGCCTCCGACACTTCCGTTGTACACCACGGCAAAGTCCTTATCTTCAATCAGCAGGTCATCGCCCCGGTTTTGGAGGGGAGAAGCGTATGTATGCTGTTCGTCCATGCCGTTGCCGTCGTAATACTCCTTGGCGAGCGCCAGCAATCCCTTATAGTCACCTTTGTCCCGCAGTTCGTCGAGCTGTCTCGTGTCGTGGTCGAACTGAAGATAGGCCACCGAAGCATAAAAAATACGTTCCTTGGCAGAGCGTTTGTCCTCTTGCTCTTCAGTAACATTTTGTTCCAACTCCTGCGCAATCTTATCCACCTTTTGAGTAACGATTGACGAAGCCCGTTTCACGTCCAGAAGCGTCGTTTTGATGAACTGTGGGGATTCTTTCAACTCATCGAGCCAGCCTTTGAGGTATGCGCAACTGTCCTCCTTTATATGCTTGGTCATGCCGTAGCGTTGTGCGACCAACGCGCTGCCCAGCTCGGCCACCAGTTCTTCGCGGGCATACTCTTTCGAGCCGAAAGAGGTAGGTTGGAGTCGGTCGAGTACGCCTTCTGCCCCGGTCGAGTGAATCATCTCATGGAACAGCGTTCCGTAGAAAGATTCCCCGTCCCTGAACTGCTCCTTTTCGGGTACGACAATCTCGTTCTTTGTGATTGAGTAGTATGCTTCGTTCTGGTGCATCGGTTTGATGGGACAAATCCAAAGGTTGTCCTTTATCATCGCATCGACAGGCTCAAAACTGAAATATTCGCCGTTTTCGACCCTTTTCCCGTTCTCTCTTTCCAACTGCTCCCATAACTCCGGTCGAGCCTCCTGCAGGTTGGTCTGGGCGACATTGAACACCCGGAACACCTGCATACGCGGATAGACATTGTATTGCGCCTTCTCTTCGTCGGAGAGTTTCTTGTAGTCGTCGTACTTGATTTTCTCCTTTGTCTCCTTATGGATGCAGGTGAATGTGGTCAGCATGACGGGAAACGACTTCTCGCCGCGCAGTACAGATACACGGGGTAATTCCTGCCCGTCCTTGCCGGGCTTGTTGAGCCGCTGCACGCAGTCGAAGGTGCAGAAGCGCGGAATCTTGTACCCCTCATTCTCACAATGCAACAGTAACATAAGGGCGTTCATACCGTTGTACTCCCGCCCGGAAAGGTTACGCGGCCATTGCAGTGCCCCCTCGGTAAACCACGGCTTGCGCCAGTCCTTGTGGATGCTCTCGATTTTCTCGATCATCATCTCGGCAAAGAGGTCCAGAGCCTTGTCCTCGCTGCTCGGTCCCTCCGTATTTCGCTTTCTATAACCGGCCATGACTGCTACTGATTGGAGTTATCCGATTCGGGAATATATTGTGTCAGTTCTTCCACCCGGCAGGAGATGTCCGGCTTCCCGTTATGTACTGAGACTGTCATTTCGCCCTTGGCTTCTACCTTGACGCCCGGTTGCAGCCACTCTTCACGTTGCCTGTCGAAGCAGAAGAAACGCACCCACTGGTACTCGAAATTCTCATCGACCTTTTCGGTGCTGAATGCAGAGAACATCGTATAGGACTTATCCTTTTTGTCCTTCCGCTCCTCGATGTTCTTGCCCACCTTGCCCCGGAACGACAGTTCGCCCTTGATGGAATCCGCGATGTCCGCCGCCGGGCCGATACGGTCGGCAAAGAGGTTGAAATAGAGCTTTTCGCCCCGGCGTTTCAGGAACAGCGTCCCTGCAACCTCGACACGCAATCCGTTTCGATAGCCGGATACCTTCTTTTGGGCACCCTCCTTGCTGACACTGATCTCGACCGTTTCGTTCCGGCCGTCCTTGCCTTGGAGCACGACGCGGAGCGGAAAGGTCAGGAATGTTTTCTCTTCTTTGGTCGTGCGCATCGAAGCGTCGCGGCCGATGGTGCCGCACGCCGTAATATTGCATTTAATCATTTTATTTTGTCTTTTAGTGATACATAGTCCACCGGACAAAACGGGGTGTCTTGAAGTTGAACAGGTTGAAAGCGTTTCCTAATCGGGAGCACGTATTCTCATGTAGACAATCCAGCCGGCGATACCCAGTTGGACGCCCACGATAACGAGTGTTGCCACCCAACCGAATAGCCGGGAACAAAACAGGATATGCAAGGCGCAGGCGGACACCCCGGACAAATATCCGCAAAGTCGTATCATCACGCGTTTTATCATGACTTTTGGGATTATCTTTTCAGGTTTTCCGATTGTGCCCGTTGTTCGGACATGCCCCGTTCAAAGTTCTGCGACGCCGCCTCCGAGAGGATGACCGTGTTCAGCACGCCGGTCACACGCAGCCGTTTGGCTTCCTCCGAAAGAGAACTGTCGTTCAGCGTCACCGACAGGCGGCTTAACTCGGCAGAGGTCAGTTCCCGTGATACCTGAACGCTGCCGTTGTCCGCCTGCAGGACAGCTCGCCCGTTTTCCCCGACTGTGAGGTCACAGGTTTTCATGCCCGGCAGCAACGCTTTGAGGTCGATACGCCGGCTGTCCATCGCCTCGGAAATGGCCGCCTTTTGTACCTCCTTGTTCTTGCTGTCGATTTGCGTCGCCAGCAACATCAAGGAGGTAAAGGCGGTCATGGCCATTTCCACGACAGGATCACTGCACCCCGACAATCCCACGCCGCTATCCTCCGAGGAGAGCAGTTTTTTCATCCACGTATCGGGCGAAAGGCTTTTGCCGGTGGCATTCTCTTCTGTTCCCTTATATCGGGCGAGCAAGTCGTTGCCGTTATGCAGTACCTGCTGTTTGATGTGTCCCTTTTGTGCGATTTCAGCCAGATACGCTGCCGGATCGACGTCCCGCTGCGTGCCATCCGCATAAATCTGCCGGACACCGAAGTGCAGGTGCTCCCCGGTCGTCCGTGTCCCCGTGTTACCGGAACGGCCGAGCTTCTGGCCTGCCTGTACCGTATCGCCTGCCTTTACGGAAACTTCGCCGAGGTGCATGTAGGTACACTGTACCTTGCTGCCGTCCGGACGGGTGTATTCCACGGTCAGCGATTTGTTACCGGGTGCATGGCCTTTGTCTTTGACAGCGACGACCTTGCCGTCTTTCTCCGTGGCCAGGACCGTATCGCCGTCGCACCGGATGTCGATACCCGTGTGCATACGCTCCTTGCCGTCTGCCGGATCTTGCCGCAAACCGAATGGCGAGGTGACGAAAAGAAACTCTTTCCGCTCCACCGGAAACGAATACTCCGCCGTATTTCCGACCTCACGGAGCGGGTTCTCTTCCACGCCGAACCGCTTTCCTTGCGTCTCCATTTCCTGCATGACCTGCCGGTCGTACTTTTGCAGCCCGTTCTGTTCGATGATACGTTGCAGGCTGTCGGCATAATGCCCGCCCGTGGCATAGCCCGCCTTTTCGAGGCCCTGCGTCCAGCCCTTGTAGTCGTCGGGAGAAAGCGAGAAACAGCGGGCATAGCGGCTGTTCTCTTTCAGGAAGCGTGAGTGGTGCTCATACGAATCGCCCACGCTGTCGTAACTGCAAAACTTCTCGTTCGGCTTGTCATCGGAATACAGACCGTACCGGCCACCTTCGGCAATCCATTCGGGCGTGGCCTTAATGCCGAAATGGTTGTTCTCATTCACGGCCAGACGGCTTTGGCCGTTGGAACTTTCCAGTATGCCCTGTGCCAGCGTCACGGAGGCCGGAATGCCGTATCTCCGCATCCGTGCCATCGCATAATCTGCGTATTGTTCCGTATATTCTTGATTCTTGTTTGCCATATCTTTACCTCCTCATGGTTGGACGTTGTTCGTTCTCGTTCTGTTCGTCGGTTGCCTCTGCAGGCTCGTTTTGCTGCGCCTTGGACATACCGTCACAATCCATCACGTATGCCCGCAGCGCATGGATTTGCTGCCTTGTTTCCTCATTGCTGTGTTCAAATACCAATATGATTTTGTCCGCATCATACGGAATGCGTTCTTTGGCCGGAGGCATGTCCAGCTCGTTCGCTATGGTTTCCGCATCATACATGGAAGCGTAATACTTGTTCTCATGTTTGAAAAGGACGACCGCTTCCGGTTGTTCCTCTTTGATTTTCTTGTATTTGTCATACAGTTGTTCCGGTATATCTTTTATGGGCAACTCTTTCAAGGATGAAGCAGTTTTGGGGGATTCCTCATTGGCTTGCTTGGGGTGCTTGTCCTTATCCTGCTGTAGGGTATCCTCTTCTCCTTGTTTCTTTCCGGCAGTCTCTTCCTGCGTCTGTCCTTTACGCAGCACATCGGCAAAAAGCGTGGCCGCCAGATGGCGTTTATATTCTGCACGGTCCTCGGCCAGCCACATGCGCTGCCACTGTTGCCGCGTGACGCTCCGGGGCTGCAGTTTCTTCCCGTCAATGGTCGCCACGCACAGAGTTCCTTCTTGTTTGGTCTTGAACACGGACACGCGCTGAATCCGGTTCAGGTCAATGTCCTGCGCCCCGCTGCTGAACAGGTCCACTTTCAGGTCTGGCTGTGTTTCCGCCAGTACATAATACTTGTGCGCCAGTTCCATGCGTACCTTGTCGATGTTGTCCATCGCCTGTTTGAGCGTGGAGAAAAAACGGTTCACGTCCTCCTTGTCTGGATAGATACTGTACCCGTTCTGATGTTCGGGCTTCAGATACAGCGCCCAGCGGTTCTTGTCGTCCTGAATCATCTGTATCTGGTCGAAGCCGATTTCGTCCGCCCGTTTGACCGCAGGCGTCACGTCCAGTGTGGAAAGCATCTCCAGTGCCCAGTTCTTCAGTCGGGCCAGTGATACCTGTTTCTTGGCGAAATAGGCATCATCGGGCCTGTACCCCCATGCGCCGTCGGGATTGAAGAAACGCACGTTTTCAATACCTTCCCTTCGCAAAGCCCTGCCGATACGGGCCTTGTTCATGCCCGGCACTTCATTGTCCACTTCCGGCGACGCACCGGCAGGGAGTATCACGTCCGCCGATTTCGAGGACGGGTCGATGACGATGACAATGGTCCTGTCCTCCTTGTTCGGGTGTTTCCGGATCTCGTCGGCCACGTAGAAATGCTTGGGTAACTGCTCCTGCATGTCCGAAGTCTGCCGGCGGTTGCGCATCGTGGCATATTCGATTTTCTCGCCCCGTTCCGCCTTGTGGATTACTTCGAGGGCGTTGTTCACGTCGCTTTCGAGGGCATCCATCAGGTTGGGGTTCTCTTTAAGTTCCCGGTTCCAGTAGTCTACCAATTCAAGGCTTTTGTCGGACAGACGGGCAGGCAGTCCCAGTTCCAGCATTTTGATGCCCGAAGCCACCTCCACGATCAGCCGTTCCTGTTTGAGGGCATCTTCCGAAGGACCCATGCCGTTTTTCATCACCATGCCTTCACGGGCCAGCCGTTGTTGGTGCCCCGTGGCGCTCACGATTTGCCGCAAGGCTTCCTGAACGTAGTCGTTATAATGCTCGAAGTTCCGTTGGCGCGGCATATAGACCGCATCGCGGTCCGTCTCGTAATGGGGCATTCCGCTGCCGTCCGAACGCACGGGCACGAGATTGTCCCGCATTTTCAGCAGGAAGTCGTTGAAGCGGATATGCAGTCTCCGTTCATCGGTTTCGGAGTAGCCACGCTCCACGGCACTACCGTCTTTCTGCAATACCGCATCGTAAGTCTCCTTATCCACGTAGGGCAGTGTCGTCTGGTCGATGTTGAAAAGTGTGCGGATCTCCCTGTTATGTATGCCCTTGTACTGTTTCTGCACCTCCTCGTCCAGTTTCAGATAAGCGTCCCGGCTGATGATGTCCTCCGGATTGTTGCGGTGGACGTACTTGTTCCAGTTGTAGAACAGGAACGGAACGCCTTGCTCGTGCTCGCGTACCGATGTGCCGCGTGCCTTGGCATCGCTGTAAAGGGTGAACAGGTTGGTCTTGCACCCGTTCCGGTCCGAATGCAAGGCCATGAACAGGCCGTTGAACGGGCTGACGGCAACACCTTTCGGATAAAATTTCGGAAAGCCCTTGCCCGTAGCGTTGAGCCAGTGTCCTCCGGCATTCGACGCTTCGTTCAAAGCCGTGGAAAGCAACTCTATCTGTCGCTCCTCGGCATTCTTTTCTATTTGCGATTTTTCTTTCATATTCCCATATTTTTATCGGTTACAGGATTATTGAATGCCCCGTGTCCGCACGATGGTTTCCTGCTGTCCGTTGTCATAGTTCTGCGAAGCCATCTGGCGGAGCTTGTCGCTTTGGGCGAGCACGGCATTGGCCAGCGTGTTCAGCGGCAAGGCTCCTGCACGGTAAGCGTCGGCCATAGCGGGGGTGAGCTGCACCGTGCAGGGCACACGGTCTATCGTGGCAACCAGCGTGCAGCCTTGTAGTGCCGGGTTCACGATACGCGGATTCAGCGGCTCGTCGGGATAGCGTCTGTACTGTACCTCTCTACCGGTCGTGGCTGCATTTCTGTTTCCCTCCGTCCGTTCTTTTCCCAGCACCTCGTGTCCCGCCTTGTTCAGCAGGTTCGCGCCACCCAAGCCGATAAGCAACATCTTCAGCATCGGATTCTTGACGAACATACCTGCCACTATACTCGCTATCGGCAGCAGGTTGTCTTTCAGGCCCAGCGATTGCGTCCTGCCTGTAAACACGCCCAGCAGGATGTCGGGCAGCATGGCCAGTATATAGCCCAGATTACCCGCGACATCGCCTATGCCGTCCAGTCCGAGCGAGCGGACCAGCCCGTCCCAGCCGTTCTCGTTGGTCTGTATGGTCTGTGTTCCCTGACCTGCCTGTTCCTGCCGCATCCCTTCCCCCGCAGAGACGGCGGAAGTCGACACTTCCTTTTCCTCTTTTTCCCTTTGTTTGGGTTTCGATTCCGTCTGTTCCTCCGTTTCGGCTTTCCGTCTTTCCATATCTTGCAGGTAGGCTTCCTCTTGTCCGGGAGCGACAACCATCGGCACGCCTTTATACCGTTCCACCCGTTTCCGTTCCTCCTCGGCGGTTTCTTCCCGCCACGGCATATTTCTATTGTCTGTTTTCCACCAGTCCATAAAATCGAATGTTACAATCGGTATCTTCTTTTGCAACTTTCCGTTGGCTGCGGCAAGAGCCGTGTTTTCTTTGCCCGGTATGCTTGCCGCCTCTTTGCGGAAGCTGTCGAACACGTTGCTGTCGCTGCCGAACACGCCCTTGCTGATACACTCCTCTGCAGAGAGCGGCTGCGTTTCCTCCTTCCCGAAATGGTCGGCAACGGCTGAGATTGCCGTATCCGCACCGATGAACCGTGCAACGGCCGTCCACGAACCCGTACCGCCCAACATGACCGTATCGGCCGAAGCCCCCAACACCCAGCCCGCACCTTTCTCCAACTTGCTCGGCCGGTAGGCAACCTCTCCGCGTTTTTCTATCTCTTCGGCCAGCGGCGAGCGCCCCAAAGCCTGTGGCAATCCCAGCAGGCTCGATTCTGCCGCCTTACGGATGATGTAGTCCGCCGAGGATTTGGGCATACGTTCCTTGACCAGTTGGTCTATCATCAGTTGCTCTACACGATAGTCCACGAAGGCATAGGCGAGGTCGCAGCCCAATTCCTGCGACAGTTTATCGTAACGCTCGCGTCCGACTTCCTTCACAACGACATCGCGCCACTGTCCGGCCATGTAGGCGAGGTCGTGCTGCATCTCCTCCGACGAGAGAATCCTGTCCTTGCACATCCCGATGTAGTCCTCGGTCGTCTTGGAGTTCCACTCTCCCGTAACCTTGAGAGTCTGGTACGGGTCGGCGAGCGGTTGCCCCGCTGACGCCATCATGCCGAGTATGCCGCCCAGGGAGGTCGAATACGCTTTCATTTCCTCGCCCTGTTTTTCGGTCAGGTAGGATTGCGTCTGCGTCATGACGGGGACAAGATGATGGCGGAAATAACTGCCCATCAGGGCCTCCAACTCCGCAAACCTTCTGCTATGTTTGATTCCGTCCATATAATCAATGTCTTTCTATATCATGTTTATTTGTTTCAACAGTTGTTCCTTCGTCTGCTCGATAGCGTTATGGTACACCTCCATTTGCTTGGGGAAAAACTCTTCGAGCCACGTGTCCTTTTCGATATTGTCGTGAATGAAACGTATCGCCTGTTCCCGCTCGATTTCTACCGAGGCTTCCCCTTCCTCCCGGTTGTTGAACCATGCCTTCGTCCACCAGCGGACTCCGGCACGGTCGGGATAGACGGAGACGATTCTCGGTATGTCGAAGCTCTGGATGTCGATGTCCAGTTCCGCCAACGGATCAATGAGTCCGCTGCCCGCTACGGTTTCGTCATGAAGTTTTTTTTTACCTCGCCGCCTGTTGCGGAAAGGTACACCTCATGCCGCAGGGCGAGGTAGTTCAGGAAATCCGCTATCAGCAGGTTCTGTACCTTGCAGGCCAGCGGTATGGCTTTGCGCCCCAGTCCCAGCGGGTTGTACATGCTCGGCATCTTCTCGTAGAAATACTCTTTCGCAGCTCCCATTGTAAAGATGTGGCGCAGCGACTGCTCCGTATGTGCGGGAACCGTGTACGCTCCCCGCTGTAAATCCTCCATGTAAAGTGGCAGAAAGCGGAGCATCAGCTCTTCTATTTCCCTTTGATCTTTCTCGTAGTCGTTTTTTACTCCTGTTTCCGCATCGTAAAAAGATGCCGCACCATTGCCGTCGGCTTCCTGCAAAGCCTTGATATTGCCGTACAACATGGTCAGAAACTCTATCGGGTTCAGCTCCTCGCCCTTGAATTTGACTTCTATATGCAGCCGTTCACCGCTCAAAGCCACCGTTTGTCCGGCTTCCACCCGCTGTCCGAATTGGGCGAACACATTCGACAGATGACCGTATGTCACCTCGTACCCGCCGTAACGGACTGTCTGGCAAATGCCGTGTACCGGGTCGTTTCCCACGCCCGACACGATGCCGCTGGCCACAGCCGACAGCATGTAGCACCGCGCTTTGAAGTCTATCCCGTGATGAAAGAACTTTTCTCCCGTTGTCGGGTGTACCTGCTCACCGTAACCGAGCGACAGTTCCACGTCTTTTCCCCGCGGCTCTTCGAACGGCATACAGTAGCCGCTGTCCGAGTGCAGGATCATTTCTTCCGTATATTTCATTGTGATATATATTTTTTATGTGTTCCTACCTTCTCATTCCTCCGCTTTGCGCTTGTTCCTCCGGAGAGAGTGTCGGCGTCTGTGTCCTCGATACCGTTTCCGAGGGAACCGTGCGGACAACGCCCGCATTGTTACCGATAAGCATCATGCCCAGAAACAGACCGGCGATTTTACCCAGCCAGCCGGAACGTCCGAACACGAGGTACGCCGCCGCAATCAGTCCTGCAATGTTCAATCCCGACACATTGCCTCCTCCGAGGTTTCGCAAAAAGCCGCTGAGCATGTTGAACAACCCACCGCCGGAGGCTTCCCGCAGGAAGTTCGATACCCCGTTCAGTTTCGAGTCCGCGCCTCCCACAGCCTCGCCTATGGCAGAGACCGTCTCTCCGGCTTTGTCTTTCAGTTCCTTCATGTCTTCGGTCGTACCTGCAAGGGCATCCGTGGCGGATTTGCCAACTACGGCCTCACTGACGATCCGTGCGACACTTTTGTCGGTGGTCAGTTTTTCCCAGCCCACATAGCCGACGGCAGCTCCGGCGGTAGCCGTCTTGACCGCCTGCCCGGCTCCCCGAAGGGTCTGCGAGGGATGCAGTACCGCATGACCGGCACTTTTCCCCGTCGCATTGGCGGCCTTGCCCATGCCTTTCATGGCCTTTCCGCCGTATTTCAATATC
>UMCM01035719.1_pt1 | contig 14080 bp, 29 predicted proteins | sample 1964231 | NCBI WGS metagenome assembly UMCM01 (sample SAMEA4835968, study PRJEB28245) | human gut metagenome | biome: gut microbiome; material: fecal sample | place: Denmark | collected 2008
TGAGCCAATCTTAGCATAGTCGCCTGATGAGCCAATCTGTTTATTTCTGTCTCCGTTATCATTCAACGCACCATCTGTCTTAAACTTTGACGGTGAGGTAATATCTTTCAGCCACTCGACACCAACCTTAATGATGTCTGCCAGCTTCAACTCAGCCTTAATCTTGATATGCGAAGAACAAACCTTTGTCGAATTTTCTTCTTCATCAATCTTGCCAGACTGTTCTACTTCCGCAAAGCGAGAATTAAGCATATCGTAATAGTCCCACACTTCTAATGGATTTTTGCAAGCATGAAAACCTCGATTACAACACTTGATTTCTCCATCCATTTCATATTCTTTTCCAACTTCGTACTGGAAGTCACGGCATCGCATATTCTTGTCGAATGCCTTGTACGATTTGATTGCTTTTTTACTCATATTCTATCTATTTATATACTTTGCAGGATGATTAAACAATTTTCTTGATACTATTTCTTTCGTAACCAGTTAGTACAAATACTCTGTTTGAACGAGTAGCATCCTTCTTGGCAGGGTTGACTCTAACTTCAATATTTCCAGTATAGATTCTACCGTATCGTTCTGGGACAATACGTACTATCCAGCATATATCACATCTAGAACAGCTTACTTTGTCATCAACCTTGTATGGAAGGCTTTCTATGTAATCATTTACACAAGAACGAATCACATCGTTAGCATCATTGATAATGCCTAGTAGGTTGTTAACTTTTACATTTAATTCTTCTTTCGTCATATCTTTAAATTTATGCCCGAAGGCAGTTAATAACTGCGTCTTATCTCAACTTTCCACTCCTTAGAAGAGAACTTCTTTTTGAGGTTCTTAATTAAACTCTCAATCTCTTGAAGAGATTCAAAGGCATTAACTAAATCCCCTACTTGATACCCAAAGCCCCATCTATCTGGTTGCTTATCTTTCTCCTTTTGAGTGAGTGGTCTAACAAACTCCCCCTTGATGGTTTGATATTCATTTGGAATTTTAATTCCTCCCAAATATCCACTTACCGAGCTATTATCACACACATTGTTTACATCAATATACAATGTTGCGTAATAATGTATTGCGCCACCACAAAGACCACAAAAAGAACTAATTTCGATATTCATGAGTCTTTTTCTGTCTTTAGTATAGCTACCCATAGTTGTATATATTTTACCAGAGAGATTAAACTGAAATCCTTCTCCAATATTCTGAGGAATAACCCCAGTTATCTTAGATATATCAAATCCCTTTTCTATTCGTAAATAGCTGTTTGTATTCATACGCTTTACTTCTTATGCCCGAAGGCGGTTAATCACTATTTCCCTTGATATATAAACCGACTTAAATCCACCTCATCGTGAACAAGGACGTTTACAGCCATTAAACCATTTATGAGAAGTTCCAACTGTTCTTTGTTGATAAAGAACAATTTTCTTGCTATCTTCCCACCTTCGTAAGCACCAAGAAGAACTCTATCGTTTTCAACTTCTATGTTTATAAATGGTTTATTCTTTGACGTTATATCCAAACTATATTTACCCATACCTACACATACATTAATTGTTCTATAGCCATGCAAACAAAGCACAAGCCTATTACAAAAACAAGCAAGCCTACATGCACATACCATAGATTTCTACAAATTCTTATGCCTACATACATAAATGCTATGCCTATAGCTATGAATATGATTGATAACACTGTTAACATACCTACACCTCCATTTCGTGATTAATTCCAAGACCGAAGAGAAGGTGCTGGAGTTGTGGAACAAACTTGGCTGGACAAAGAAACATCGAACAACATTCATTGATTATATATGCATTCTCATCCATGATTACAAGCTTTCGGTGTGGAAATTCCTTGAAATATATATCGTCCTTATGTTCCCATCCATTCTTCTCTAGAATGGATGGGGTAAGAGGAATAGGAACAAACTGACCTTTTTCTACAATAAATCCATCAATGCCATTAATTGATTTTATTAACACTTTATCTATTGCTTCATAGTCAACAAACTTACAAACAACACCATTTGGTGTAAAGTTGTTTGGCTCTGTTCTTGTCATCACCAAGTCATCTTCAATATATTTCTGTGCCATACGCTTTACTTTTTTAATAAATAGTTAAATACACCATCCGCAACTACCTACGCATAGTTTGCATTCCAGTTCGTTGCAGATGTTATAATACTCTTCTTCTGTGATATTGTATTCATCTAACACTTCCTTTGTTGGAGGCTTTGGGTCAAAGTGCATATCTGCGCACGCATAAGGCTCTGCGCTTTCAGCATGATGGTCATACATATCTCCAAAATTATTTTGTTCAGCACTCTTGCCATTGATGGTGAACACCTCTGTACGGCAAAGTAATGCATGATGCGTTTTTATCTTTAATTCCATACGCTTTACTTTTTACGATGATTAAACTTCTTGATAGCATCTTTCTTAGAAGCTGCCATAATCTTAACACCCTTGATGGTGAACTCATGCTGCGCCTTTGGCTGACACTTCTGTTTGTCGGATGGAATGTTGCCTTTAGGAATAGCTAATGGAGGCACTTTATGTCCAAAAGGAAAATCCTCCATTTGATAGTCTATATGAGACACAACCCCAATCATTGATAACAATCTTTTCATTGCTCACCTCCATTCTTTTTAGGAACATACTCATCCAACTTTTCATCAAACTCATAGCAGTCTGGGCAGTAGTGCTTATCGCCTATCTCAGCCCATTCGCTTTCCATTGCTTGCTCTTTTGCAGTTCCTTCGTCCAACCAAGCCTCAATGCCATTAAACTCATCAATGAAGGTCTTTCTACATCTGTCACAAACGACAGAGTACATAGTAACTGGCTTAATCATGCTTGCCTCCTTTCTTTGGTAGTATGTCAGATAAATAAGCCCACTTGGTGATTTGGCATCTGCTAATCGAATGTCTCCAAGATTCCTTGTTCCAAAGAATGGATTCTTTAAACTGTAGATAAGCATCGTTATCAAAACCAAGGGTAATAATATCGCTCTTGCTCTTATCTGGCTCTTCTGTATTTGGATGCCACAAGCCATTCAAAAACTCATTGATAGCCCAGCGAGCACCATCCTTGAAATCTTCAATACTTCTAAGCTGAAAATATGCTGTTTCGTTGATATGCTTGCTAAGTGCTTGTGCCCTTGCAGCAATATCAATTTCTTTATCGTCTATCATACTACTTCACTCTTTTGAAATGAACATTTTTACCATCCTTACGCTCGGTACTGCCGCACTTAAATCCGGTGCAAGTCTCTGTGTACATATCACTTGCAAACTCGTAAAAGAAGCATCCGTTGCATTCTCCTTTCTTATCCTCGACTACCTTCAGGGTAATCTCGGAACCAATATGTAAATCTTCCATAAGCTTAATTTCTCATTATATGTAACTTTACAACCTTGTTTTCCGCAAGATGTTGTGAGTTGTTGATGTTCTTGATAAACTCTCGTTTCATCTGCTCAGGAAAGATGGGTTTGGTAGGCTTTGGGATGGTGATGGTAGCTTGAAACTTGCTACCATCACTTAAAGTCATTAAGCATCTTCTTGAAATCTGTTCTATTCCAAACATATTCTGTCCTCCTAATATTTACATCCGTGTAGATACGGACGGGTTTCGTTGTACTTCATTTTCAACCTGATATGTTCCATCAGGTTGATATTGTTACTGTGGGCAATCGCAAAGATGTCCATCAGTATCTTTTGAAGGTGTTTGGCGAGATACCAGTTTGGAGAATCATTCAAGTCACAGACTCCCATCTTTTCGATGAGTCTGTATAGGTCTTTGACTAAATCAAGCCCAAAGATAAATTCAGCCAATTTGTATTCGTCTATCAGGTCTTCGTCTTCCATAAACTCGGCTTTCTCGCTATCCATGATGCTACCCAAGAGTGAGAGAATACGAATAGCGATGTCGGCAAACTCAGACTCTACTGTGCCTTCCAATGTGTTTCGGTAGGCGGTCGTAATGTCTCTGCCCATTTCAATCTCGCTTTCGTAGTCTTCGATTGAACCGTGTCTGTCCTTTCTGTCGGCTTGTAAAGCTTCGCTCATTTCTACAATGATGAACATCAGGTAGAATGTAATATCAATACCAGTATCAGAGTAGAAGCCCTTGCTCTTTGCAGACTCAAAGGCTTGTTTAGATAATACCTCTAAGTCTTCCTTTGTAATTATTCCTAACTTTTCTTCCATATTGTTTTTGATTTATAAATTTCTATTTCAATCCACATAGCTTTGCTATGACTTGATAGTGAATGCCGTATCGTTGAGTGTTCTGCACCATTCTATCTTTCCTTCTGCACATAATTCGTTGATGGCTTGCTGCGGCTGATGGAATCCTCGGTTGATGATTTCTACGGCAAGAACATGATTGGGAACGATGCGCGCTGCCTTACGCTCTTCCTGAATCTCAGCGATGATGGCTAAGATTTGTTCTTTCTCGTTAACCTTGGTGTTATCCATAAGCTAAAAGAGTGAAAGCTGACCGCTCTTGTCGTGATAGTGATTCCCTGATGGAAATATCAGTTCCTCGAACATGGCAGTCAGGCAGTTGGTTACTATTGAGTTTCCTGCAAGTGCGTAGAGTTTGCTCTTACAGATAATGAGTTGACCAGACTTCTCCTTGCTCAGGAGTTTATCTATGTCAGCTTCATGTACTCCCATCAGGCGGAAACAATCTCTTGGAGTGTACTTCCTGATTTGGATGGAGTATTTCTTTCCATTAGGTGCGGTGTGAATGATTTCTTTTTCATGATGGTTACGAATGTAATTCTCTTTCCTCATGTTATTATATCTCGCTTACGATTAATACTAAGTTGTCTGTGAAGAAACTTGTGATGGTATTACTGAGTCCGTCTGTACGTGGTGTTCTATGTTTCATCTTTGCGTGGAAGCTGCACTTATGAGTGTCGTATGCTTTGCGTAGCATCCTTCCATCGGCTGTTCGTTCCTTGTAGAGGATGGCTTTTCTCATATCTCTTTGACGATTAAGAATAGTGGGATGCAGTTACCTCCGTGACCCATAGCAGAATTGAGAGTAGGGGAGATTCCTTTGGTGGAATAGACTCTGGTCTGCTGCTCTATCCTGCCTTTGATTTGAAGGTTTGCTAACTTTATAATTTTGTCGCACATTCTTTTATTTTTAAGATAAATGTGTTATGTTCAAAGGATGCTATTGTTATGGTTGGTGATATTTTTGTTTCAAACAAACCACCTTTAAAACTTCCATGTTTATTTCTGTATATTATCATACTGGTTTGATGATTAATACTGCGTTAGCACAACTTCCTGTCGGTGCAAGATAGTTTGCTAAACTAGTCTTGTAATAGCTACTGCGGAGGGTTCTACTCATGCCTTCTACATCTGGGTTGATGAGTAGTTTTTTTTGCTTATAACTTTGTCGCACATTAGATTTTCTTGATGATTAAAACTCCACCTTTCGGATAATGAGCCGTGTCAATGAAGTTCATTACACTTGCCATGCCTATACTAGCTGTAACTGCAACTGAGCATCCATCAGCCGTTTTCGGTATCGCTATCTTCTGGGTAGAGTTTTTGGATTGCTTCATTGATGTCTGCTTTGGAGAGATACTTTTCGAGGTGTTGTTGCGACAAGAAATATTCGGGAGAAACATTGTCTTCTAACATATCCTCAACTGTAGTCTCTAACTTGATAGGAGAAGGGAAATGATACAAAGGGTTCGGCTCGTCTTCTGTTCTTAGGATAGAGATTACGAAGATACGTTCACGATTCTGTGGAATCCCATAGTCCTTAGAATTAAGAACCTTGTAAAATGACGTGTATCCGAAAGAGTCGAGGTCTCTGAGATATTGGAAGAAGTACTTTCTCATTTTCTCGGATAGGAGACCTTTCACATTCTCAAGCATTACATATTTCGGTTTCTTGACTGTCAGCATCCTCTTCTCCTGAAAGATGAGGGATGAACGTGTACCGCTCCCTTCCTCGCCACCTTGCCTGAGACCTGCATTTGAGAAGTCTTGGCATGGAGAAGACCAACTGATGAAGTCGAAGTCGGGAACCTCGTTCCAGTCAATTCTTGTCACGTCTCCGAAGTTAGGAATATCCCACCCATGCAAAAGTCTGTAGGCTTGAATAGCAGAAGGTTCTATCTCAGAATATCCTACTACCTTGAAGTCAAACTCAGGATGGTTCTCTTGAAGGTACTTGAAGGCGAGACTCTGGCTGCCATATCCAGCGAATGCCTCAAATACTCTGAGAGGATGCTGCTTGTTGTATTTGCTGATTGCTATCATTTTATTTATGTCTGTGGATTCCATTCTATACCCAAACGCTCTAACGTACCATTGTCACGATATATCTCCAACAGAGATTTGCAGAAGCTCTTTGGATTCTTTTTGAGAACCTCTATCATGCCAAAAATGCGTTGTCGAAGGGCATGATTCTTTGCATCGTCCGTATTCCGCTCCTGTTCTGCCCTTGTCTTGGCGATAAGTTGGCTTATCTCAGATGGTTGCTCGTTGATAACTGCTGGCGGTGGTGTTGCTCCGATAAGTTCGTCTTCCCATCCTCGCTGGTTGAGGAATGTCTGGAAGTTCTTGCGATACTGCTTGTTGGGTTGGGAGAGTACATAGAGAGGAATATACTCTATAGCTGCTTTGCGGTCTTTCTGGCTCATGGAGTTCCACTTCTTTTCGAGTTTGGCTTTGCAGCCAACCTTCTTTTCGTAGAGATTCCATGCTCGCTCAAAGGTGTATTCGTCTTTGACTTCCTTTGGTGGAGGAGTTACTTTGTAGCCTTTGGCTTCCAAGATAGAGATTATTTTTTCAGTTAACTCTTCTTCTTGTTTTTCTTGGAACTCTTCAAGAAACTTATCTGTTAAGTTCTCACCATGAAAAAATGGCTTAAATTGAATTTGAAATTGTTTCATAGTTCACCATTTAGATAATTGTCGATTGCTTTCATAAATTCATCTATAGAGCGGACGATGATATACTTGCCACCATGTCGTTCTACTTCATGCTGGAATACCTTCTGTTCTGGTTCCTGCCTACCTTTCGGTGTTTTGTTTTCGATGCAGAGGAATCCATACTGAGAGGTGCGCTTCAGGAGCAGCATATCTGATACTCCTGCCTTCATACCTTCTTCTTTTAGCCATGCGGCTTGTTGGGAAGTTCGCTTGCCACCATTAGGAACGGCAAAGAAGACACCTTCAAGGTCAGGATATACCCCACGGATATACCTGACCTCTGCGGCTTGCAAGTTGTGTTCATTATAGGATGAACGCTTGCGTATCTTCTTGCCTTCCTGTTCTAGCTTTGCTTTGATTTCAGCGTATGATGTCATTACCAGTCAGTTGAGAAAAGGTCGTTGAGAGATTCTTCACCCATCAGGCGGATGGCTTCATCAGCAAGGTCTTTGTCTCTGAAGTAAATGTTTGCGTCGTTTATCATCCTAATATATTTAGGAGAGAATCCTTCTCCTTCCTTAATGATACCCCATTTTTTATCGCCGATGCAAAAGTTAGGTTTCCATCCCTTGTTGAGATACTTGGCGATGTTCTGCAACTTATTGAAAGCGACTACTCGCTTTACCTGAGCCACACTTGTGCAGTTGTCAATATCATTATAAGAATCTCCTATAACACCTTCCTCGATATTTTTACCGCGAACCCAGTATGCGGTCTTGTTAAAGAACAGTTTCTTGCAAATATCATCATAAGTGATAGGATTGCCTTCCTTATCATCAGTAGGATTCTCGTCTCCTTCAATCTTCTTGCGAATCATCGGCTTGCCATCCTCGCTGATGAAGACTTGAAGGTTGTCGGGAATAGGAAGTTCTACGGCTGTACCATCCGTCGGGATAGTGCATTTGGTGAGACTCGCCTTTCCGTTATTGATGTTGGTAACGTCCTGATTACTGATGCCTTCTGCATGAATATCAGGAGTCTTTTTTGCTTCTTCTGCCATTTTCTCAGCAATCATTTCCGTACCCTTTCCAAGCAGTGCTCCGAAAAGCATTGATGCAAATGGTGAAAACTCTGTTTTGTTGTTGCGCTGACGATTATGTCTGTTGTTGCGCTTGTCGTTTCTACGTGTCATATCAACTATAATTTTGTAAAATGTTATTAAAATCGTCTTCTGTAACACCATTTGCTACCATGATGGTAAGAATGGTGTCTAAGACTTTGGAATATACATCGTTAAAGGCTGGCTCATCCATCTTGGCGAAGGAGATAGACTTGGCTCTCTCTAAGAACTTCTGTCCGTTCAGGTCGTAGAGTGGTTCGCTGAATCCTGATGTTATCAGAAGTTGCTCACGAAATGTATCTACTGAGCGTAGGTTGGTGCGCTGCTGCTCTGTAAGACAATCCCATGCCGCACGGATAAGAGCGAAGAACTTGCGATGGAACTTGATGTTCCTTGGTCGAACTATGTTTGCCTTGACGATGGAACCAACCTTTATCTTTTTCATTTCCTCGTAATCATCATCCGAGTATGGACGAAGACCAGTGGTTGTTCGTACAAGATGGATTTCCATACCTTATTTATTAACGTTGAGGGAATGGGATATTTCCTTGCTGACCTCTTGAATATTGAACACCCTGCTGAGTAGCTTGACCGCTCGCATTAACTTGTGGGGGAAATTGTTGCTGAGGTGGTGCGTAATATCCACCCGATTGTTGAGGATTCTGAGAAACCTGACCATTAGGTCTGTCAACTTTCCAGCAGTCTAACTGATTGAACCAGCGTCCTTCCTTAGACTGACGTGCTTTCAGTCCGATGTGAGCGGTGATGATTTCGCCTAACTGGATATTGAACTGCTGCAACTTGTCAGAGCCATACACTTGAATAACGGCTCTTGAAGGGTATTGCTCGTTCAACTCTTCAATCGTGTATTCACAACTGCTCCATTGGGTTCCGTTTTGGGAAGTCCCCATCTGAACTTGCCCTACCGCAATAATCTTGCCTGTAAATTTTACGTTCATATTTAATTAATTAAGTTTGATTCTTAACGATGGCTTGGTAGCCGTTTCTTTCAGATAATACTCATAATGGTCTGGTTCCGTGTCCTTGAACAGCTTCGTGTCGAAGACCTTCTTGGTGGTTGCTGCCACATAAGAGTAAGAGCCGATATTAGTCTTGATGGATTTCTGCTTGTTGGCCTCCATCATTTTCATTATCTTTTCCTTCAAGTCGTCCTGAACAATCTTCATCGCATCAATACGGGCAGTTATCAGGCGATACTCTTGCTCCAATGCCGAGAACTGTTCAGGTACTTCTACCTTATACTGATAGTCTGTATCATTAGTAAGATAAGCGTTTATTAACTCGTCTATATGCTCATCCGCTACCCTTGGGAGTGGCTGGAACTTGCTCTGCCCTTTATTGAACCACATACAGACAATCTCCTTCACCTTCAAGTCGGGATTCTGCTCCTCGAACCATTTGGCATAGATGGATAACTGGAGAGATACATTGTCGTAATGGAGAGTGTTGGTTCTCTTGTAGTCAACAAGATAGATATTTTCTTCGTTGTTAGCAAAGATTCCGTCTATAGCTGACGCAAAGTTTTCTCCATCAGTAACAAGATACTCGGATGCAATATAATGTAAACCGTATGAGATTAACATGTCATAGAAGGCTTGAAGCTCCTCTGTAGGATTCGGGTACTTATTGATGTCTGCGTCAAAGATTGAGCAGAAGGTTTCAAAGGTGTTGTGCATGAGACCTCCACGCTCTGCTGCCTTCATCAGTACAGACTCTGGGATATTCTTGTAGGTGTCAGGGAAGGCTTTCTTGATAAGCGTTCCTGTTACACCTTTCAGTTCCTTCTTGCCGAGGAAGTACTGATGAGATTCTTCTATGAATGTAACCTTTGGTTCTGCCAAAGTGATTCTTTTTGTTTCTGTTGTCATTATTGTATTCCTAATTGTTTTTTCTTGGCTGAAACTGCTTGCATAAACTGAGGATTGGCGGTAAGCGGCTTGTATGTCTGAACTACCCATATCAGATTGTCTTTGTTGAGACATCTACTCAGATAATTCAATCCTTCATTCACGTCATTCGTGTGATACTGAGCGGTCTGCTGCTGTGTATTGACTTCTTGCTGCTGAGTTTTTGATAAATCCTCTTGCATAGCGTATTTTGAGGAATAGTCCATTGACTTTCCTTTCTCGAAATAAATGTCTGCTCCAAGACCAAGTGCTTTCATGGCAACAGAGAGTGCGTCTGTGAGTGCCATTTTGTAGCATTCGTCAGATACGTATGAACCATTTCGTTCCATCGTAACCTCGGATGAACCTCCAGTACCCTGAATAGCATCAGACCATTGACCGTCAACCTTGACGAAAAGGTCTATATTGCAGTACGCTTTAGTCTCTGTACCATAAGTTTCAGTCCATTGCTTTGTAATAACATACTTCCAACCAATTCCGCAAACACCAAAATGTTCTGTCATCGTCTTGATGCGCCACATTGGATTGATGTCGCTCTTGCCTTTAAGTCGCCCATTCTGGATTGGTTTTATTGCTTCCGCTGGTACGACTTTGAGCTTGTTATATAAATCTAAGTTGCCCATACCTATATTGTTTAAATGTTGTCAACACAGATGTCACAGTTACACGTCCAACCATCACACTCCTTGATAAGACTCTTGATTGCTTTGTTTGTCGGGTCTAATTTCAACTCGCCTTGCAGTCTTTTTTTCAACTCATTGATGAGGTCTAAAGGTGTCATGTAGTCTTCAATGAGGTCTTGCTTGATGCCTTCCTCCTCATCAGAAGAAGAGGTAACTGTAAACGACTTGTTAAGTACGAATGATGCCGTAACATCGTAGTCCTGATACTCAGGATATTCTGGCTGATTGTAAGGTGCAGACGGGTCGTTGGCTGCGCCTGTTGGATAGTTCCCACTTGCTGAGTTGTTCATAAGCTATAATATTTAATTGTTTGACTTTCAAAATAAACCCCACGATTCTCACGAATTGTGGGGCGAGTGTTTTCTTTATCACCTGAGCGGTCGCTACCGCAAAATATAAATGTATGGAATCTAATGAAAAAACTTCTATTGAAAAGGGCGCACGTCCGAGGCCTTTAGTCCAATCCGTGCGCCCAAAGACACAAGCCGAGCCACGCTTTCGCCTAAGGACATGTGTCTTCAAGTTCCCTTCTGCATTCATGGAGGCTTAGGACTCCCAGCACTATTTCCGCATACATTATTAATATGATAATAGAGTCAAAAATGTGGGTTGCGAATATGTATCATCTATTCTGCTTCATGCTGGCTGCATTAGAACCGAATTGTAGTTGTGCGCTTCTACCTCTTAATGCTACATTATCTTTAATGGTCACGGCATCAGGTCTGCATCTTCACAAGTGAACTCCAAGACGTTCCCAATTCCACCTGTTGCGGTGTAGGTAATAGTCTTGCCACTTCCTCGTCTAATCGTATGTTGTGGTTGCATACGTTGCTTTTGGCTACGAGTACCTCTTCAGGAAGGTTTATCCTATCCGATACGAAGCCTTGGAATCAGGCTATTGGGACGCAAGGTGGGACTCGAACCCACGACCTCGAAGGATGGGGAACCTTCTATTCTACCAACTGAACTACTTGCGTCTTACGCATCAACATAAAACATTTCTGGCTTGTGGTGAGTGTGAGTAGTGAACTCCAAAAAACCTCAACTTAAACAATATCAATAACGCTAACTAAATTTTTTATCTATTATGAACTTTATTGAGGTTCACTCACCATATCTTATTTGCCCCATTCCTTGAATGAGCGATAAATCTCATTTGTCATTACACAAAAATTGATAATTGACAATATTAACATGACTGTTGAGAACATAACTTATAATTATTAATGGGTTGCACAATAGGCTGCTGCCTCTGATTCTATCTCTGCCATACTCTTCGAGCGGTTCTGCATCATCCAGTCTTCCAACTCGCTCTTCTTGAAGTAGAGTCGGTTGACGTTCGGTTTGTAGCAGGGGAGAATGTGGTTTCTCACATTCATCCTGACTCCTTCTACGGTCATGCCGAGAATAAATGCAGCTTCCTTGATGTTGAGCATTGACTTGGCTGCTATCATCGAATACTGCTCGATGCGGTCTAACTGCTCTTTTATCTCTGAGTCTATCATATTACCTCCTTTCTAATAAAAGACGACCTTGTCTGTTTCAACTCCACCGTACTTATTCAAAGCATCTTGCCTGATGTCCTCAGACTGCTTGCTCTGACTCCTAAACGCAAGAGCGTTGAAGATTGTCTCTCTGCAACAACCATATCGCTCGGCAAGTTTTTTTCGTCCTTCAAGCGGAACTTTGATAATTTTTATCTTTTTTGCTTGCATAACTTAATTTTTTGTTGTATTTTTGCTTTTAATAATTAAGCACTTATTGATTACGAGTGCAAAGTTAGTCATTTCTTGCTAAACCTCCAAATATTTAGCAAGAAATAATTAACCAGTTATGATTAATTAAGTATGGTTTAAAAATGCAAAATGTATGGAAGTGACTATTTATCAGCGTATTATGCTAATTTTAGATGATAAGCAAGTATCGGTTAATGCTCTATCAAAGTTAGTTGAAATGTCTCAAACTACCCTTAACACGCAGTTGAAGGGTGAACGTGCCTTGTCTGCAAATGTAGTAGCAAAGGTTCTTTCCGTCTTCCCTGACGTATCTGCCGAGTGGGTAATACGTGGTGTTGGTACTATGTATCATAAAGAAGGCGATAAGGAAGAGGTGTCTTATATGGTAGCTGAGGAGCCTAAGCGTGAAGTTCTTGGTAATGAGTCTCATCAGGACGATTTCGTCTGGAAGGCTAAGTATGAGGAACTGGAGAAACGCTACGACCAGCTACTATCCATCTTAGGTGGTAGCATGAGACAAGCAAATGTAGGATAATAGAAATGTGGTAGGTATGGAGTGGCTAACATTTTGCTTTGCTATTCTGGGTTGTTTGTCGTGTGCGTCATTCTTACTGTATTGGTGTCATAGACTAACAAAGAATAAGGACGAACTTATTTGTGGAGTATTGTATATTTTATTGTTAATGATACTTTGTGTATTAATTCCATTGTCTATCTATATATTTTGGAAAAATACAATAGAACTAATTCCTTCCAAATCTAAAAGTATTATTGAAACATTAGAGTCTAATAATGATTCATTAAAAAATGAAATTGCAATATACAAAGGGATGGAGACAGACATAAAAGGTGCAAACTTAGAAGATGTAGTTTTCTATATTACTTCAAATCCAAAATTTTATCATTATTATCCTGATTGTGCTGGTCTTTCTACGGAAACAGGAAAATTAAAATCTGAAATATTAGAAGATGCTATTAATGAAGGTAGAATATCTTGTTCCATGTGTGGTGGTGCTAAATCGTACAGATACGATAGCGAAGAAAACTATAAGGAAAGGAACAATGTTACTGGTGTGGTTTATATTTGTACTGGAGAGACTTCTACAAAATATCATAGCGACCCTGATTGCAAGGGTCTTTCACGTTGCTCAGGAGAGATAGAAGGGGTTAGCGAGGAGGAAGCTGAGGATATGGGCAGAACTCCTTGCAAGATATGTTATAATTAAATATTAATATAGTATGAAGAAGTTTATCTATTATTCTGTTTTGATAGCCACATTCATTGTCTTGTGGGCAATAATGATTACTATTTTTGTAGTTTTGGAAAACTTTGGCTATAAGGCTGGAGCGGTTCTTTTTGGTGTTGGCTTTGCTATTATCCTTGGAATCATAGGTGGTATTAAGCCATGGTTAAAGAAGAAGCTCGAAAAGAAATATGGCAAATGAGAAAAATCTCTGCAAGGCTGGCTACCTTACAGAGATTTTTTTATTCCTTATCGAAGAACTTATCAATGAGTCCTACGGCTTCATCCTTCTTCTTATCTATAATCTTAGCGTATATCTCGGTGGTGGCGATGTCTGTATGCCCCAGCAGCTTGCTTGTCGTGTAGATGTCGGCTCCCAGTGTAAGCATCATCGTTGCAAAGGTATGTCTGGCGCAATGCACAATTTAAGCAAAAGCAACGGAAAGTGAAGA
>UMCM01022704.1_pt1 | contig 13928 bp, 9 predicted proteins | sample 1964231 | NCBI WGS metagenome assembly UMCM01 (sample SAMEA4835968, study PRJEB28245) | human gut metagenome | biome: gut microbiome; material: fecal sample | place: Denmark | collected 2008
CTGTGTCGCTCGGAACGATAGTTATTATACCAGATATACCGGAATTGTCAAGCGTTTTCTGTAAAAAACTTTTCTCTTTTTATAAAACGTCATACTTCCGTAAAAAAGCCCGTCGCAGGCCGGTTTTCCGGCACAGGACGGGCGGTTTATTTGGTCGTTTGAGCGTGGCCGCCGGGCGCTGGCGGCAGACATTTTCTGTTGCTTACAACGCGCGGCCCCACACCAGCCACAGGTACACCGAGCCGGTCAGCACTGCCGCCAGTGTAAAGGGCACCCCGATGCGCAAAAAGTCGGCTGTGCGCACGGTCTCACCATTCTTGCGCAGGATGCCGATGGCCGCAATGTTGGCCGATGCCCCGATGGGGGTCAGGTTGCCGCCCAGCGTTGCGCCGGTGAGCAGACCGAAGTAAAACACCTCCGGTGCCATGCCTGCACCATTGTTCATCAGCGCGGCAATGCCCTGCACCACCGGCAGCATGGTGGCCACATAGGGGATATTGTCAATGAAAGCCGACAGCACCACCGATACCACCACCAGCAGCACATACAGCCGGAAAGGATCCTCCCCGGCCACGGTATGGAACAGCTGCGCGGCAGCGTCGATGACACCCGCCGTGCGGATGCCCGCGATCACGATGAACAGCCCGAAGAGCAGCAGCAGGGTGTCCCGGTCCAGCTCCTGCACCACCTGCACCAGCGGCTTTGCCGAGTGTTCCCGCAGACAGGCACGGACCACGCCCACCACGCACAGGGTCATGCAGATGAGCCCGCTGCGCAGATCGTACAGTGTTGCCAGCAGGCCGCTTTCCGGCTGCGGCAGGAAAGATGCCACGATCAGCAGCCCCACCGTCAGCAGCATGAGAGCGGTGGGCACATCGTCCTCCACCTGTGTTTCCACGCTGGCGGTGATGGACTGTTTTTCTCGCCGGAACAGCCACAGCAGCACCAGCAGGGAGGTCAGCGCGCCCAGCTCCACACCCCAGAAGACGCCCGGGCGGCCGTGCATCCAGAAAAAGTCAAAGAAGTTCATCTCCGCAAAGCCGCCCAGCAGGATGCTGGTGGTATCCCCCACCAGCGTGGCTGCGCCCTGCAGGTTGGAGGACACCGCAATGGCAATGATCACCGGAACCGGCGAGATCTTCAGCTTGCGGGCAATGGCCAGACCCACCGGTGCCACCATGAGCACTGTGGCCACATTGTCCACAAATGCACTGATGACCCCGGCAAAAAGTGCCAGCACGCACACAGCCCACTGGGCATTGGGCACCCGGACGATCAGCTGCTCGGCCAGGCGGGCCGGCATCCGGCTCCGGATGAACAGCGACACGATCCCCATGGTGCCAGACATCATCAGCAGCACATTGTAATCCACCGCCCCCAGCGCCGCCGAGAGCGAAAAATCATACACGCCCAGCTGTCCCAGTGCCATGAACACCGCCGCACTGCACAGCGCCACCCACGGGCGCTCTTTGGGCAGTGCCAGCATGAGCAGATAGGTGACAGCAAAAATTACCAGTGCAGGGATCATACGCCCTCCTCTGCAGCCTGACGGCTCTCCGGGTCCTCGTCGATCATGCGGTAGCCCACCCCCAGCTCGTTGAGGATGTAGGGATTGCTGCCGGGGCGGCTGCCCAGCTTTTTGCGGATATTGGCCATGTTCACCTGCAGCTTTTTGGTGCTGCCCACATCGGTATCGCCCCAGATGGCCCGCACGATGGCGGCGTAGGTCATCACCCGGCCGGCATGCTGGGACAAAAAGGCCACGATGTTGTATTCCGTCTGGGTCAGGCGCACCTCCTGCCCTTCCACGAACACCTTGCGGCGGTCGTAGTTGATGCGCAGTCCCTGAGCCTGGAACTCTCCGCCGGATGCGGCATCTCCGGTGCGGCTGTAGCGGTTCAGGCGCAGGGCCACCCGCACCCGGGCCAGCAGTTCCCCGGTGCCGAAGGGTTTGGTGATGTAATCGTTTGCACCCAGATCCAGCGCTTCGATCTTATCCATCTCGTCGGTACGGGCCGACAACACGATGATGGGGGTCATGTACTTCTGCCGCACGGTACGGATCAGCTCCAGCCCGTCCCGGTCCGGCAGGCCCAGGTCCAGGATCACCAGATCCGGGTTGTGGGAGGCGAACAGGGTCAGGCCCATGGTGCAGGTGTGCGCCACCAGCACCTGATAGTCGTTCGTGGTCAGCAGCGTTTCAATGAAGCTGCAGATGTTCGCCTCGTCCTCCACGATCAGCACCTTATATTTATTATTGCTCATCCTCTGCGTCCTCCAGTTCGATTTTCTCCGTCTCCAGCCAGAAACGGATGGTCGTGCCCTCGCCGGGGCGGCTCTCTGCGTCGATCTCGCCGCCGTGGGCCTTGATGATGGCGGCGCACACCGACAGGCCGATGCCCATGCCGTGCTTGCCGCTGTCGGCCGGGGCGTTGGGGTCCGGGCCGCCGGTGCCGGAGAACAGGGTGCGCAGACGCTCTTTCGGGATGCCGCAGCCGTCGTCCTTCACCTCAAACACAGCCCGGCTGCCCAGCGTGAACACCCGCAGCGTCAGGGTGGTCATGCCCTCGGCGTGGAGCACCGCGTTCTCCAACAGGTTCATCAGCACCTGCTGGATCAGCATGGAGTCCATGGGGATCATAACAAAGTCCTCCGGCAGCTCCAGCTGTACCGGAACGTCCGGGCAGCGCTTTTTGAATTTGACCAGCACCGCGTCCAGCAGCTCTTCCAGCACGGTGGGGGTCTTTTTGACGGCCACCTGTTCCCCGTCGAAGCGGGTCACGGAAAGCAGATTCTCCACCATACGGTTGAGCCACTGGGCATCCTCGCAGGCCTCCCGCAGCAGCTTGAGGGCCTGTTCCTTGCCCAGCGAATCGTAGTTTTCAGTCACGGTGGAGCAGGCCCCGTAAATGGAGGTGAGGGGCGTGCGCAGGTCGTGGGAGACCGCCCGCAGAAGGTTGGCGCGCATTTTTTCCCGCTCGGTCTCCATGCGCAGCTGCTCCTGTTTTTTGACCCGGGTAGTCAGGGTACTGGTCATGATGGATACGGCCAGCATCACAAGGCCGGAGAACAGATTTTCCGGCAGGGTAAAATTGAAGGCAAAATAGGGGGTGAAAAAGGCAAAGTTGACCGCCAGCACACTTGCCAGCGAGGCCAGCACGCCCCAGAGATAACCGTCGGTGTACATGGAGGTGACAAACACAGCCAGCATGAAGATCAGCATGGCCACGCCGTCGATGCGGCCGGTGATGCGCTGCACCCATACCACCGCCACCCCGGCGACGCACAGTGCGGCAAGCATGACCAGAAGGTCGCGGGACCAGGTACTTTTTTTCATAAACGGTTCACCCCTCCTGATTTTATTCTGTCCTAATATAAGATTATACCACACCCCTGCTAAAGAATCAGCAAAAACGCTGCCACATTGACGGTGTGCCGGTTCCGGGCTATCCTGGAATCAGCATCCCATACCGCCCGGAAGGAGGCCTTGGCAGCAGCAACTACTTCGGGGCGCAATTCCGACAGCATTTTGGCTGTCCGCCCTCTGGGCTTTTTTCCTATTTGACAAGCCTGCGGCCGGGGGTTACAATGGATGCATCTGAAATATAGGAGCGTTTTTATGCTGTACTTTGAAAATGACTACTGCGAGGGTGCCCATCCCGCCATCCTGCAGAAGCTGACCGAGACCAACTTTGAAAAAGTGCCCGGCTACGGCACCGACCCCTACTGCGCCAGTGCACGGGAGAAGATCCGCGCCGCCTGCGCCTGCCCGGACGCCGACGTGACCTTCATCTCCGGCGGCACCCAGACCAACGCCATCGTCATTGCCTCCATGCTGCAGCGCTGGCAGGGCGTGCTGGCCGCGGCCACCGGCCATGTGGCCGCCCACGAAGCCGGTGCCATCGAGTACACCGGCCACAAGGTGATCAGCCTGCCGGCCCACGAGGGCAGGGTGTCTGCCGCCGATGTACGGGACTGGTGCGCCACCTTCTATGCCGACGCCAACCACGACCATATGGTGTTCCCTGGCATGGTGTACATCTCCCACCCCTCCGAGTACGGCACCCTGTACACAAAACAGGAGCTGGAAGATCTGCACACCGTCTGTCAGGAATACCGGATGCCGCTGTTTCTGGACGGTGCCCGGCTGGGCTACGGCCTGATGGCCGAGGGCACCGACGTGACCCTGGCCGACATCGCCCGGCTCACCGATGTGTTCTACATCGGCGGCACCAAGGTGGGTGCCCTGTGCGGCGAGGCCGTGGTGTTCCCCCACGGTGCCCCGGCCCACTTCATGACCATGGTCAAGCAGCAGGGTGCCCTGCTGGCCAAGGGCCGTCTGCTGGGCATCCAGTTCGATGTGCTGTTCACCAATGATCTGTACACGAAGATCAGCAAAAACGCCATCGACACCGCCAACGCCCTCAAGAAGGGTCTGGCCGCCAAGGGCTATCGCTTTTTTATGGATTCGCCCACCAATCAGGTGTTCGTGATTCTGGATAACGCCCAGCTGGCCGCACTGGAAGGCCGGGCGAAGTTCGGCTTCTGGGAGAAATTCGACGACACTCACACCGTGGTGCGCATCGCCACCAGCTGGGCCACCCGCATGGAAGAGATCGAGCAGCTGGTTGCGCTGATGTAACAGCAAACCCCGCCGGAGTTTGTGCAGGATTGCAGTTGCATTTTGGGGCGCAGTATGGTATCTTTTGAATATACCATATGAGTTTGGGCGCAGCAGGCCTGCGCGGCGGCCGCGCCCCTGAATAGGATCAGAAGGAAGGATTATTATCATGGGCTTTTTTGACAAGCTGTTCGGCAACAAGGCCGAAGAAGAAAAAACCGCCAAGTTCTTTGGCCAGAGCAAGACCGTTCTGGCTCCCATCCGCGGCAAGGTCCTGGCACAGGCCGACATCCCCGACGAGACGTTCGCACAGGGCATCCTGGGCCCCGGCTGCGGCATCGAGCCCACCGGCAAGACCGTGTACGCCCCCTTTGACGGCACTGTGAACCAGGTGGCTTCCACCCTGCACGCCGTCGGTCTGACCAGCGAAGACGGCATCGAGATCCTGGTGCACGTCGGCATGGACACCGTGGAGATGAACGGCAAGGGCTTCAAGGCTCTGGTCAAGGAGGGTGACAAGGTCAAGGCCGGCACCCCGCTGCTGAAGGTGGATCTGGACGCCATCCGCGCCGCAGGCCATCCCACCGCTACCGCCATCATCGTGACCAACGGCGACGATCTGGGCGAGCTGAAGATGCTGGCAGAGGGCGACATCCTGGCCGGCACCCCGCTGTTCAAGTTCTGATTTCTGCACAGCAAAAGGCGTGCACTTCCGCAAAGGAGGTGCACGCCTTTTTGATTTCCCGATCTTACTGGCCGCCCGGCTTGTAGTGCAGCACCCGCTCCGACACCAGCCCGTTGAAGAACTGGATGAAGGGCCCCAGGCAGAAGGCACAGATCAGCGTACCGATGCCCACAAGGCCGCCCAGCAGCCAGCACAGCAGCGCACACAGCGCATCGGTGAACACGCGGCAGCCGAAGTACGGCACCGGGGTGTAATCCCGCAGGCCCAGCGAGAGGTAATCGTACGGGGCGATGCCCAGATCTGCCGTCTGGTACAGCGAAGCCCCCAGCGCCGTGACCGGCACCGCCAGCGCCACCCACAGCAGCTGCACCGGCAGGCCCAGCGCCTCGGCCGGGCCAAAGTGGGCCGCAATGGGGTCGTAGAAGGCCGTGACAATGAACCCGACGCCGATGCCGTTGACAAAGGTGCCAAGGCCGATGTACTTGCGCCCGAACCAGAACTGTAGTGCAAAGAACAGGATGTTCGTGCACAGGTTCTGCACGCCCAGCGAGATGCCCAGCATCTCGGCCAGACGCATATTCAGTGCGCTGATGGAGTCGTTGCCAAGGTGAGACTGCTTGAACAGTGCAATGCCCAGCCCGATGATCACAATACCGACCACCATGCCGAGGATGCGCCGCGCCGAGGGCATCTGCGGGTTCTTTTTCATGATTCTGTTCTCCTTTTTTGCACCAGTTTTACAACGTTCGTTGAAAACTCAGCGGTGAAGCTGCATTTCGATCCTTGCCCTGTCCAGCCCCTCGCCGATGACGATGAGCACATCCTGCCCCTGCGGGATGGGGGCCAGTGTCTGCCCGGCAGCGGTGGCGTTCAGCTCCAGCCAGCCGTCCCGGGTGGGGGCAAACCCCTTGACCCGCAGCACCTGCCCGCAGGCCGGGTCCCCGAACAGCCGGGCAGCTGCCTGCTGCAGCTGCTCCACCGTGAGGTGCTGTTCCAGAAAGCACAGGGAGCCGAAGGCCTTGTGCTCATCAAAGTGCAGCTTTTCGCAGCTGGCCTGCCGCATGCCGCAGGCGGCGATCTGTGCAAGGTCGGCGTCGGTGAGAGCGGCCCAGTCCCTGGTGAGGATCTCGTCCGGGGCAAAGCGGCGGGAGCACTTGCAGGCTTCCAGCGCGCGGTCCAGGTGGGCAATGGCTGCCCGGCACTGTTCCGGCCCGGCCTGCGGCGCACGGCTCAGCAGCACCCGGCCTGCATTGGCCGTCTCGGAGGCCAGCAGATATTCCGCCTGCGGCGACAATGCTTCCGGCAGCATGGCGTCCACAATGGCGATCACATTGCCGATGCGGTACCAGCGGTCCAGCGGGTCGTCCCGCAGCACGTCAAAGAATTCGTCCACATCAAAGATGCCGCTGGGTTCCACCACCACCCGGTCAAAGCCGCGCATGGCCATGGCGATGAGCTTGGTGCGCATGCGCCGCTGGTGGGTGTCGCAGTCACACCCGCCGCTGATGGTCTCCAGATCGCACCGGTCGCCCAGCAGGTCCTGCACCAACATGGCATCCACGTTCACCGCGCCGAAGTCGTTTTCCAGAATGCAGACGTTGTGCCCCTGCTCCACCAGATACCGGACGTACCGGCGCAGAAAGGTCGTTTTGCCGGCCCCCAGAAACCCGGTGATCAGATCCACCTGTACCATTTTTTTCAAAGCACCTCCCGTGCCGTTTTTCGTTCCACCCCAGTATACCGCAGCGCCCGGCCAAACACCAGAGGTAAATTGGCCGGGTGCCAAATTGCGTTCCTCACCGTATAAAAAGAGCAGGATATTCCAGTTTTATATGGAATTTCCTGCTCTTTTGGGCGGTTCAGAAGCGCTTCCGGCGGTTGCTGCCCTAGATAGCTCGGATGATCTCCGCTGCCTCCGGGGCAATGGGGTCGGGCACAGCGGCCGGCCGCGCCAGGAAGTAGCCCTGCAGCAGGTCGGCCCCCAGGTCGATGACGGTGCGCATCTCGGCGGCCGTTTCCACACCCTCGGCAATGATCTGCATGCTGCGCGGCTGGGCGTAGCGCACCACGTTGCGCAGGATCTGCTGCTTGTCGGGATCCGAATCAATGCCGCGGATGATGCTGATATCCACCTTGATGAACCGGGGCGCCAGCTCCAGCAGGCTGCCCTCGTTGGAGTAGCCGCTGCCGTAGTCATCCAGCGCAAACATGCCGGAAAAACCCGGTGCATGGCGCTTGATCTCCAGTGCCTCCCGGTTCATCTCCTCTTCCTCGGTGATCTCAATGACCATCTGGCGGCGCAGCTCGTGCCAGCGCTGGTCCATATACTCGCTGTCCTCCCGGCGCAGGCAGACGCTGGCAATGGAGTTGATGAAGATCAGGGCCTGCCGATCCACGAGATTTTTGCTGCGCAGCTTGTCAAAGCCTTCCAGCGCCTTGCGGAAGGTCAGCCGCTCGATCTCATACAGCGCGCCCTGCTCCCGGGCCAGCTTCATGATGGTGGCCGGAGAACGCAGGGTGGGCAGGTCCGACCGCATCAGTGCTTCGTAGGCGTGCACCCTGCCGGTCTGTGCCGAGAAGATGGGCTGGAAGTAGTAGTACATCCGCTCTTCGCTGATGAGCTGGTGGAACTCCCGCCGGGTGCGGGCGATGTAGGCCTCCTGATTGTACACGCCGATGTCAAAGTCCTTCATCTGCCCCTTGGTGGAGTGCTTGACCTGATACATGGCAAAGTCTGCATATTTTTTCAGGGTCTCGATGTCACGGCCATCCTCCGGGTACCAGGCCACGCCGCCGGAAATACTGATGTGCAGGTCGCTGCCGCTGGGCAGTACCACCACGGCCTGCTGCATGGCGCGGGTCAGTGCTTCCAGCTTTTCGCGCAGCTGCTCCCGGCCGGGATAGCCGTAGAACAGCAGCAGGAACTCGTCGCCGGACAGGCGGGCGCACACGGTGCCCGGCGGGCTGTGCTCCGCAATGCAGCGGCCGGTGTTCTGGATGTAGTGGTCGCCCCAGTCGTGGCCGTAGGTGTCGTTGATGTGCTTGAGGTCGTCCAGGTCCATCATCAGCAAGGCTGCCACGCCCAGCCGCTCCGGATTCTGGAACAGTTCATGACTCACGCGGTGGAATGCCTGCCGGTTGTACAGGCCGGTGAGGACGTCGTAGTCGCGCTCCCGCTCGATGCGCAGGCGCTCCTGGGTAGCGGCGGTCACATCCTCGGCCAGACCCACCTGCACCCGGTCCTCGGTGGTGACCCGCAGCATGATATAGCGGGTGCGGCCGCCCTGCACCACGGTCAGCACCTTGTCCCCCTCCGCGTTGACGGTGCAGGGGCGGGCCAGCTGGATGTGCTCCAGCAGTTCTCCAAAGGTGCGCACGGTCAGGCTGCTGCCGTCCACCTCCGGGGCACCCAACAGGGCAAAGAAGTTTTTGGTCACATACACACTGCCGGTGTCATACCGCAGCTCGTAGCCGCCCAGCTCCACACTGGCCATGTCCATGATGCGCAAAAACTTGGTGGAGTTGGTCACAAGGCTGCTGTTCAGCTGGGTGATGGCCTCCGCAAAGCGGTCCAGCTCCCGGATGCCGGTGTGCGAAAACTTGGGGAAGGTCTGTTTGCCGTTGGCTGCCAGCACCTCGCAGTAGAGCTGCTCGGCGGGGCGGGCCAGACCGCGGGACACCAGCAGGCTGCTCACAGCCCCCAGCAGCAGGGTGAGGAGCACCGCAGCGGTGATGACCTGCTGCACGGTGCGGGCAAAGCGGAACAGGCTGCTGCTGCGCACCGTGCCCACCAGCAGCCACTTTTCGTTGGAGAAGGGCGCGTTGCGGCTGTACAGGTCCAGGCTCTGGACCGCCGCATAGCCGGTCTCGTCGTTCAGCGTCAGCCAGCGTTCGCCGTCCGTCTGCCGGCAGGTGATCTTTTCCACGCCCGCGTCGATGACGTTGGCATCCAGTCCGTCGCCCGCCGTCAGCGTCAGGAACAGTTCCGGGGCAGACAGGCCCGACGTTGTGGACACCAGCAGATAGGTGCCCTGCCCGCCGTCCTGCAGCTCCTGATACGGCATCTTGGTTTCCAGATAGCTGGTCAGGATCTCCACACCGATGACGCCGTACACGGTGCCGTCCGGCAGGATGAGGGGCTGGGAGTAGGCAATGGCCGTGCGCTCGTCACCGGTGAGCTTGTAGGTCTGGGTGAGCCAGCGGCCGTAGTCGGCGGCGTCCAGCTTTTCGTCATCCTCCAGGCGGTCTGGAACACGGTGCGCACAAAGCCGCCGTTGGTCAGGCCGCGGCAATTCAGGGCGGTGCTCCAGCTTTTGTCGGTGGTGATGCCCAGCGCCTTGACCACCGCCGCGCTGGAACGCTCCAGCATCAGGTCGGTGTTGCGGTCCGAGGGGCGGGCGTCCGGGTCCAGGTCCCGCAGGTACACGCTGGGCATGGGGCTGCCCACTTCCTTTTCCGCAAGGTCGTGGGTGTTGATCACAAGAAAGATGCCGGTCACGGGGCGGGCGCGCAGTGCACTCACCAGATAGGGCGCGGCGGCCTCCATCAGGGGGTCAGCGGCCTCGCTGCTCTGGTCCATCGTGTCCAGCGAAATGGTGCCGTCCTGCAGCATCTGCTGGGTCAGGTTGTTGATGGTGGTGGAAATGTCGGTGAGCTCCTGTGCCTTGATCAGCATATCCTGCAGGTAGCTGGCGCGGTTGCGCACCTGCATGTTCACGATCTGCTTGGCGTTCTGGTTCAGCCGCCCGGACACATTGGTCAGGCCGATGCCGGTCGACAGCAGGATCACCTCCGCCAGCAGCACCGCCATCATGGAAAAGAGGATGGTGCGGAAGATCGGCTTCTCGGGCCGGTGCGCTTTCCACGCACGGTACTTTTCGGCAGGCTTCATGGCACTTCCCCCTTTTCCTGTCGGTTTCCGGTCGTTACGCTCAGCCGGCGTACTTCTCCAGTGCAGTGCAGATGCCCCCATACCAGGCATCAAAGTATTCGTCGGTGAGGAACTCCGCTTCCGCGTCGGCGGCGGGCTGGCCCGCGGCCACCCGCTCCTGCACCGTTGCACGGTCGGCAGAGGCAAGATCGCTCAGGCTGTATTCCAGCACATTGCGGGCCTTGTTGCCGCCCGCAAAGGCACTTGGCGTATAAAGGGTGTTGTTCTTTACGCTCTGGACTGCATTCGAGAGGATGCGCTCCATCTTCGGGCTCAGTTCCAGGCCGCTGGTCTTGATGGCCTCCATGTCGTTGGCAGCCGTGGTCACCGGCAGGTAGCCGGAGTCCACCGAGAAGGAGATGTTGTTCTCCGGCTGGGTGAACCACTTGAGGAACTCCACCGAGGCATTGATCTCTTCCTCCGTACCGGCGGTGACCACCATACCGGCACCCTGCTGCACGGCCACATCCTCGCCGCCCGCAAACTTCGGGCTGGGCAGCACCGTCATGTTGATGTCGTAGCTCTCGGTGTCGTTCACCATGACCTGCGTGGGGAAGAAGGTGGCGCTGGAGTTGGAACCCACATAGGCCAGCACATTGCCCACCTTGATATCATCGCTGCGGAAGCGACCGATAGCGGCAAACCACCCCTTGACGAAGGGCACATAGTAGTTGTCCCACAGCTTGCGGGCTACGTCCTTGTCAAAGTTCAAGGTCATCTTTCCGTCCTGCACCTCGAACAGGGTGTCGCCCAGCTGCCGGGCCCCCACCAGCATGTAGTTGGCCATGGCGTCGCGGCCGAACAGAGCCTTGCCGTCGTCCGGCTCCGGCGTCTGGGCGTCGGTCCAGTCATAATAGGCACCGGCAGTGGCCACCAGCCCTTCCACGGTGGAAAGGTCGTCGTAGGCGGCACCGGTGGCCTGGGCAAACTTCTCCCAGTCGGTCTCGTTCAGGAACATCAGCTCGGTGGATTTTGCCACCGGGAAGATCTTCATGCTGCCGTTGCCGTCAAAGTCGCCTTCGTCCAGGTAGTCCTGCACATACTGGGCGCGCTCGTCCTCGGTGAGGTACTGGCTCAGGTCCACCAGCATGCCCATCTGGTCCAGCGCATAGGCGGTGTCAGCATAGGCCGAGAAGATGTTGGGCATGGCCGCAGCACCCACCTTGCCCTGGGCCGCATCCATCACGTTGGTCTCCAGGTCGCTCATGCTGCCCTGGCTGGCACTTTCCACCCGGATGCCCTTTTCGCGGCCGGTGGTCTCATTGAACTGGTCCACCAGCTTGTTGAAGCCTTCCAGTTGGTCACCATTGTAATAGGTCCACACGGTGATATGGGTCACCCCGGCGGTGCCGCCGGATTTTCCGGTGCTCTGCGCTGCGCCGCCGCAGGATGCACAGCCCAGTGCCAGTGCCGCAGCGCCCAGCAGACTGACGAATGCTCGAATGTGCTTTTTCATCGTAACGCTCTCCTCGCTTTTCCCACAGCGGCACCCACTGCTGCTTATCCGTTTAACTATACCACGCTTTCCGGGGCGGTGTAAACCAAGCGTCCCAAAATCGTACCAAAATCGTACCAAAATCGTACCAAAATCGTCACATTCACAACAATCCCGCTCAAGTTTCAGGCATTATTTTCACTTTTTTCCGGCAGCAAAAAGCCGCCGGGCAGGAAACCTTCTCCTGCCCGGCGGCCTTCTTCTTTTATGGTGTTATTTCCTGCGGCTTACTTGCCCATGGCGTGCTTTGCGGCCAGCATGCCGAAGGTGTAGCAGCGGCCCAGGGACAGGCCGGTCTGGTGGAACGGATAGTCCGCGCCGCCGTAGAACACGCCGCCCACGTTGCCCACGCAGTACAGGCCCTCGATGACCTTGCCGTCAGCGTCCAGAGCCTGACCGTTGGCATTGGTGTTCACGCCGCTGTCGATGGAGGACACGCGGATGTGCTTGCGCACGCCCCAGAAGGGAGCCTTCTCGATCTTGTGCATGTAGGCGCTCTTCTTGCCGAAGTCCGCATCGGTCCCCTGATCGCACAGCTCGTTGTAACGGTCGATGGTCTTTTGCAGCTCATCGGCGGGCACGTCCAGCAGGGCGGCCAGCTCCTCGATGGTGTCGGCCTTATAGGTGTCGATCAGGTTGGTGAACACGCCCTGCGGGTTCTCCACGGCACCGGGGATGTACTTGGTCATCACCTGCTCCGGCACGGGGCTGTTGGCGTAGCTCATGTAGTCGCTGTCGTAGATCTGGCAGTACCAGCCCAGAGAGCCGTCCGGGTGGTTGGCATCCACGTTGGCACCGTTGTAGCGGGGCAGATACTTGGTGATGTTGCCCATGTAGACAAAGCCGGTGTCCTCGTTGCAGAAGCGCTTGCCCTCCATGTTGACGTACAGGAACGGCTCCTCGTACATCAGGCCGGAGTCGAAGTCGTGCATCATCTTGGTGTGGCCCAGGTTCTCCATCTTGGCGCCTGCGTCGATGGCCATGATGTGGCCGTCGCCGGTCTTCTGGTACTGCTTCTTGTCGTAGCCGTCCACGTCCGGGCACCAGCGCTTGACCATGGCCTCGTTGTTCATGTAGTCGCCGGTGGCCAGGATAACGCCTTTGGAGGCGTTGAACTGGATGTACTTGCCGCTCTCATCCTTGGCGATGACGCCGGTCACCTTGCCGTCGGCGTGCACCAGCTTGACGGCGGGGGTGTTGAAGAAGGTCTCCAGATTGGAGTTCTTGGCCTGCACATTCTCCAGCACGGTGGCCAGCACGTCGCCCACGTTCTTGGGCTTGGGGCCGATCCACGGTGCAAAGAAGTAGCAGTGCTCATCGCCGAAGTCGTAGGTGTCCATGCGGTCCTTCCACACACCGGTCAGGTCCTGGCTGGTGCACATGTAGGCAAAGATCTCCTTCTCGTCGTTGTGCAGCAGGTCGGAGGGGTTCTTGTTGCTGTCCACAAGGCTGCCGTCGCCGTACTCGGTCTGGTCGGTCAGACCGGCGCGGTTCAGATACCACATCAGGGCCTCTTCGGAGTTCTCGACGTAGGCGTTCAGCAGGCTGGTGTCGGCGCGCCAGTCGCACAGGCCGTTGGTCATGTGTACCCACATCTTCTTGCCGGCCTCGGTGGACTTGGACTTGATGATGGCGGAGCCGCAGTTGCCCTGGCTCACCACGATGTTCTGCTTCTGCAGCAGGGCCACATGGCCGCCCAGCTCGGCTGCCCAGCCTGCTGCGGGCACACCGGCTGCACCGGCACCCACAACGACCACGTCAAAGTCCTTGGTCTCGTCCGGGGTGATGTCGCCCAGCTCCACCACAGAGGACTCCACTTCCTCGGTGGTCAGGCCGTCGGGCACCACGGTCTCGGCCTTGCTGGCCTCGGTGGGGGCCACGGCCACGCCCTTGGCCTGGTTGATGCAGCTCTCGGCAGCCTTCTTGATGGCACCGGAGGTGATGGTGGCACCGGAATGGCCGTCCACCTCGCTGGACTGTGCCTCCAGGATCTTCTTCACCATCTCGTCGGCGATGTCGGCACCGTAGCCCTTGGTCTCGTTTGCCACGTCGATCTGCACGTCGGTGATGGCATCGGCGCTGAAGGTCATGGTCACGGTGACCGGGGTGGTGGTGTTGATGCCGGTGGCGGTGGCGCTGTAGGTACCGGCGGTGTAGGTACCGGCGGCTGCGCTGGAAGCCACGCTGCCGGAAGCAG
>UMCM01007787.1_pt1 | contig 13829 bp, 15 predicted proteins | sample 1964231 | NCBI WGS metagenome assembly UMCM01 (sample SAMEA4835968, study PRJEB28245) | human gut metagenome | biome: gut microbiome; material: fecal sample | place: Denmark | collected 2008
GCAGCACCCAAATGCCAACATCGTGGTCACCCCCTCCGATGCTCTGGTCATCAACACCTCAGAATATCAGCGTGTCCTCAGCAAGGCACTCAGCTATACATCTGACAAGGAGGTCATCGTCACTATCGGCATAAAGCCCAGTCGCCCCGAGACTGGCTACGGCTACATCGCCGCTGCCGAGTCCACGGACGTTGACGAGATATATAAGGTGGAAGCCTTCAAGGAAAAGCCCGACCTCACCACCGCGGAGCAGTACCTCTCTGCTGGCAACTACTACTGGAACGCCGGTATCTTCGTGTGGAACATCGACACCATCAGCCGAGCCATCCGCACCTTCCAACCCAACCTCGCAGCCATCATGGACGAAATGTCCGATTCCTTCTATACCGACAAGGAGAAAGAGGTGGTAGGCAGACTCTTCTCCACCTGCGAAAAGATAAGCATCGACTACGCCGTAATGGAGAAGTCGAAAGACATCTTCACCCTCCCCGCCGAGTTCGGCTGGAGCGACTTAGGCAGCTGGGGCATCCTCCGCACCCTCCTCCCGCAGGACGATAACGGCAACGCCAAGGTTGGCAAGGACATCCTCCTCTACGACTGCAAAAACTGCGTGGTTCATGCAGCCGATGAAAGCAAGGTGGTAGTTCAAGGCTTGGATGGCTACATCATAGCCGAAAAGCACGGCCAACTCTTAGTCTGCCAGCTAAAGGAAGAACAAAGAATCAAAGAGTTCGGCAAATAGCACAGTATTGAGTAGTGATTATTGATTTCTCTCAAGCAGCCAATGCAAACCATAGGAGGCTATGGCGTCTCGCCGTAGCCACGCACCCACGTACAGCCAAGAACCCATGATTATTTGACATGAAGACATGGTGTAGGGTGCGCAGGCGAAGCCGAGTATAACACCTAACTCAAAAAACAAAATTCCTAATTCTTCGGCGGTTCCGCCGAAGACTATATTTGCATTCTTAACGCTCAATACTATGAGTTGAACGCACAAGGAAATCCTTAGTGCGAAATTCTTGAGTTTTGAGCGTGCAGCGCTATGCGGTTAGAAGTCAGTTGGTTATTCGATTTATAATTAATGTGTGCAATGTTAGGAAACGCAAAACAAGCTGTTTGTATTGTTAAAGTGCCACTTTAGCAATGCAAAACCACTTCTATAGCTGGGTAATAGTAGAAGTATAGCCTCGCAATAGTAGAACTATCAGAACTTAGAAGTGCCACTATAGTAAAGTGGAGGTTTCTCTCGAGGATTAAAACTCAATAAAAACCGCCTCATAAATCTCTATAACAGATTTTTATTTTGCAACATGTTTTTACCGCTTGTGCGATATTTGCATTTAATATGGCAGTGGATTAATAGGGGTTATGCATATAGTTATATAAGAAGAAAAAATAGTGTTAGATATGATATCAAAATGTAATTTTGCCATATTCTCTAAGTATAGAGGAGAACTTATGGGTATAGCCATCTTGGGCGTTTGTTTGTTACATGCTTTCAAATGGGCGGGAATAGGTGAGTCGCTTATAGCTCATGCTGTTGGACCTTTTGCAAGGATTGCTTTTACGGAAGGCTTTCTGTTCTTGTCTGGATTCGGTTTGTATTATTCGTTTAGTAAGAATGGGGATTTGCGTAAGTTTTATATAAAGCGAGTTAATCGTGTACTGCTGCCTTATATTATTATGGGTTTGCCGTTTTTCCTTTTAAGTTTGATTACAGGTGGTATATCTGTTTCGACTTTTTTGTTGAAAATAACTTCGCTTTATTTTTGGTTCTTTGGTAATGATGGAATGTGGTATATCTCCATGTCTGTGGTGTTGTACCTTTTATTTCCTTTTGCTTATAAGTTTATGTTTGCTCAACAGAAAGAGATTGGTGTTGTGACAAGAACTTTGATCATTATTATGACGTGTGTTTTTGTATGTTTTGCATTTTATAATTTTGCTCCACATTATTATGATATGTTGGAAATAGGCATTACTAAGGCTCCAATGTTTTTCATCGGAATGTTGGTGGCATGGTATTCTTGTCTTGGCAGAAGCATGACTTGGAAGCATATAATCGGGGGGAATTTTGTTAAGTATTACCTTCTTGCTAAAAAAACAGTCTGATGTGTTTATTACTTATTACGAAATGGCATACAGACTGTTGATGATGCCATTGGCTTGTTTGGTTATAGATTATTTAAAGACAAAACGTCTTAACGTGTTTTTACAATGGTTCGGACGTTATTCATTGGAGATTTATGTATTGCAGATGTTGGTAATAGGTGTGACCCAGAAGGTGTTGACAGCAATGGGCTGTCCCTTTAACTATATTCCTGTGCTGCACACTTTATTGACTTTTGCCATTGTGATAGTGTTTTGTGTTCCCATACATAATGGAATTGAAAAATTGATTAAAAGGATTGAATAGATTATGGCATTGAATCATGCTTTTTTAATTACAGCTCATGCTTATCCTAAGCTGCTTAAAGATATTATTGGCTTGCTGTCTGCTCCCAATCATTACTTCTTTATCAATGTAGACAGGAAGACAGAATGGGGTTTTAAGTTCATTGATGAGAACCGTTCGGATCATGTGTTTTTTTTAGAAGGAAATGATCGAATGGAGGTGGCCCATGGTGGGTATAGTCAAATAGCGGTGACATTGCGATTGCTTCACGCCGCTTATAAGCATTCTGGGGGGATATCTTACTTCCATTTGATTAGTGGTCAGGATTTTCCTGTGCATTCAAACAAAAAGTTCGACGATTTTTTTGAAAAGAATGAAGGACGAAGTTTTATGGAGATAGAAAGTGTTGCTTTCAATAATGAATGTATGAAGAAAAAATATCCGTCTCGTGTTCTACCTTACTTTTTCATTGATATTCCACATCGTGATAATAGACTGGTTAACTTTATGGTTCGAGGAATAAATTTTATCAGTAGGCGGATATGGTGGCGTAAGCCAATCCCTGGACTTTGGGGTGGATGGAACTGGTTTTCATGGCATCGCAGTTTAGCGCAATATGTCATTGAGAAGGAAAAGAACGATATTGCGTATTTTAAACGGTTCCATCATACCTATTGCGCTGATGAGCTGATTTTCCAAACATTGTTTCATAGTCATGAGGAGGAACTTAATATTGATGGAATGCATTCTCTGCGTTATATTAACTGGAATAAAATGGTAGAGGGGCGTAGCCATATAGGCTCGCCTTTGACATTAAATGAAGACGAATACGAAGATATTATTCGCAGTGGTGCTTTCTTCTGTAGAAAAGTACATCCAGAAATATCTAAAGTGTTATTGGAAAAACTAAGGAAAAATATAACAGTGTAAAGTTGCATAATAGAATTATGCGCTTTAATTTTTAGAATGTATTATGACAAAAATAAAAGTATTGCTTGTTGCAACAGAACCAGCTGTTGGAATGGTCCCTTTTGTTGCAACCATTATAAATACTCTTTCTGCAGATGGACGTTTTGAGGTCTTTGCTTTGTTAGGAGAGTCTGAAAAGCTATCATATTCTGGTATAATTCCTATAAATACCAATATTAGTATAGTCAAGAAATCGAAATCTACGTTTAATAAATTTATAGACAAAATATATTATAGAGAAGCTATAAAAAAAATGTCTGAAATAGTGAAGCAACAATCACCAGATGTTATACATTTCTTAAACGGAGAATATGCTTTTGCTAATTATTTAAGTGGATGTAATTTTAGGCCAAATATTTGTCTGACAATACATGACTTAATTCAACATGAAAGAGAGAATTTGCCATTGAAAGAAAAGATTATCACCTATATAATAAAAAGTGGTTGCGCAAGGTTTATACGACAATCTCTATACCTCACTACATCTTCAAGGATGCAGTGTGAGAAACTAAAAGCAATTTATCCACAAAAAGAAATAGTATTTTCTCATTTCCCATCTTTGGTAACATCGACCATAAAAAATGGTAAAGAACAGGTTCCGGAGTTAAAGAAATACGATAAATATATTTTGTTTTTTGGCACAGTTGATAAATATAAAGGCGTAGATTTGTTGATTAGAGCTTTTGAATCTTTAGATACAGTAAATGATTACAAACTTGTTATAGCTGGAAAAGGCGTGGATTATCCAACAACAAGTAGAAACGTTGTAAGATTAAATCGTTTTATTAAGGATGAAGAAGTTGCAAATCTTTTCAAAAATGCTACTTTTATTGTTTATCCTTATATATCTGCAACAATGTCTGGTGTATTGTCATTAGCTTATTATTTTAGAAAGAAGGTTCTATTGTCTGACGTTCCATTTTTTAAAGAGAATGCAATGCCAAGTTGCACTTTTTTCAAAGCTAATGATTCTATTGACCTAAAAGAAAAACTAGCATCCATGTTAGGTTCAAGTGATATGCTATTTACGGCAGATTATTATAATGAACTATATTCAGATAGAGTGTTAGCTAATGATTATTATCAATTGTATTCTTTAATAAGTAAGCGCTAATATGAGTTAAAAGCATCTAACTATGACAAAAATATAATAGGAATAGCTAAAGCTGTTATTCCATTATTTTCATAATGATTGCATCATTGTTCTTTGGAGAAGGTCTATGATTATTACTGAATTTTAGAAAAAACAGGTCTCTTTTTTAAAAATGTCTGTGTATGGCTTTGTTTTTTATATTTAATGTGATATTAGCTTATTTTGTCAATGTCTTGTTGGATATGGCAATTACAGCGATAAAACATTTATTTGTTATTCAATATTAATGAAATGAAAGAAAGAATATATTCTATATATATACGAACTTTAGGAAAGGGTGGTGATAAATACACTGCTCTTTTAAAATCAATAGATAGTCAAACTATACCTCCTAAGGAGGTTGTCGTTGTTCTTCCCAAAGGTTATAATCCTCCTAAGGAGAAGTTGGGATATGAACGTTTTGTTTATTCTGATAAAGGAATGGTGAAACAGCGTTTGTTTGCTATCGATGACGTCAGGACTCCATATATTCTATTGCTTGATGATGATGTTGAGTTTGAGTCTCAGTATGTGGAAAAGATGTTTGATACATTAGCAAAAGCGAATGCTCAATGTTGCATTCCTATATTGGAAGATAGCGCAAGGGATAAGTCTTTGGTAAAGAAATATCTAAATCGTTTCATAGGAAGCGAAATAGCAAAGCCTTTAAATGGTGACTTTTTTATGAAAATAAATCGTTGTGGAGGTTTTGTTTTGAATACGAAGTTAGATATAAATCGGCAATATTATAGCCAAACAGGTCATGGATCAAATTGTTTTGCAGCTTCTGATGTCTTGAAAAAAATTCATTTTGCCGATGAATTATGGTTGGAGAAAAGTGGTTATGCTCTTCCTGATGACCAAGTTATGTTTTATAAAATATATTTATGCGGTTATAAAATAGCAGTTTGTCAAGATGCTTATTTCAAGCATTTGGATGCGGCTTCTACTAATGAAGGTAAGCGGTATATAAAAATAGCACAAGCTAAAGCTGGTAATTATTTAGTTTTCTGGTATCGCTTTATTTATGGAAAAGAATCGGGATTTGGAAAGGTTATCAGTTTGTTGTTTGTTGTTCATAGAATTTTTTGGGAGAGTTTTTTCTATATATTGAAGTGTCATAATATGGGTGTGGTTAAAGGTTGCTTAAAAGGATTATCGTTTGGGTTGAAATTCATTGGAAACATTCGGTGAATCTTTGTGACAATGTAGTATTTGTACCAAATAGTGTAGTAATTAAAAAAAGTTCCATACAATGCAATAGTTTCGGGAATTCCTGCTAAGATTATAAAAAATAGAAAAGTATAATGTTATGCATTTTAAATTCAAAACATTCAATGTAGGTATCGGTGATTGTATTACCTTGTTGTTAAAAAATGGTGACAAGGAACTGCATATCATGGTGGATTGTGGCCTCTATAAACCAGAGGTTAATGACTATATCAAGAATGAATTTCATGGTCATATTGATTATCTGATCGTTACGCATATAGATAATGATCATATCAATTATAGATAATGATCATATCAATGGGTTGATAGGAATGCTGAAATCCAAGCCCAGCTTAACCATCAATCATATCTTTTATAATTGCTATCAGCGGACATCTGATGATTTGCAGGAATGGGATGAGAAGATGGTGGAGAATGTGAAACGAGTTTACGGTCATTTACCTGTTGTGGTTGATATGCTGGAGCAGAAGATAAATGCAGAAACTTCTATGTCTCTTGCAGAATTGATGTTAGAAAATGAAAGTACTATTAATCGACGTATATAATTATAATAAAGGTGGTGCGGAAACAGTTTGCTTCAATACTGGAAAACTGTTGGAGGAGCATGGCCACCAAGTGGTTTACTTTACCTTGAAGTGGGAGGAGAATAATCCTTCGCCGTATAGCAAGTATTTCCCTGAGTCGAAAGAAACCCGAAAGGGACTTTTGAAACAGGTGAAGAATATGGTTAACTATTTCTATCACTTTGAAGCTGCAAAAAAGATGGAACAGTTGATAAAGGACGAATGTCCTGATATAGCTCATATTCACTTGATGTGGGGACAGATTACTCCTTCCATCTTTCCGGTTCTGAGGAAATATCATATTCCAATCTTATTCACCGTGCATGACTATCGTATCGTATGTCCAGCCTATACTTTCAGGGATGGCAGTGGTCGGATTTGTGAGGATTGTAAGGGTAAGTACTTCTATAAATGCTTTACGCATACCTGTTGTAAAGGTAGTAAGGTGATGAGTGCGGTGATGGCAGCAGAGCAGTATTTCCGCAATGCTTTCTTCAATCCTGCCAAGTATATCGACGGTTTCCTGTATGTGAGCAACTTTGCGAGGGATATACAGGAGAAGTATATGCCGGCTGTAAAGAATATACCGAACATTACGCTCTATAATTTCTCGACTTCGATAGCAGAAACACCCAAGACAATGCCTAAAGAGAAATACTTCCTGTATTTTGGAAGATTGTCGTATGAAAAAGGTGTTAGAACGTTGCTGGAAGCTTTCAAGGATTTACCAGAGAGTAAACTGAAGGTGGTCGGTACAGGACCGAAAGAAGACGGGCTCAAAGAGTTTGTTCGTACTTTCGGGATGAAGAATGTGGAGTTCCTGGGATACAAGCGAGGTAAGGAATTAAAAGACTTAGTTGCTAATGCTTACTTTGTGATTGTACCATCTGAATGGTATGAGAACAATCCGATGACGATAATTGAGGCTTATTCTGTTGGTACTCCTGTCATTGGTGCCAGAATAGGTGGTATTCCGGAAATCGTCGTGGAAGGTGAAACTGGTTATCAGTTTGAAAGTGGAAATAGCAAAGGGTTGAGAGAAGTTGTTGAAAAGGCAAATTCTTTATCAGCTGAAAATTATATGAATTATAGTGCAGGGGCAATCAAATTTGCTCATGATAAATTAAGTTTGGATAATTATTATCCAAGATTAAGTGCTTTCTATGAAAGCTTCTTGAAAAAATAATCAAATAAAATGAAAATAGTTGTAACTGGTACTCGTGGTATCCCGAATATCATGGGTGGCGTGGAGACGCATTGTGAGGAATTGTTCCCAAGAATGGTGGAGCGTGGGTATGACGTAACGCTGATTCGTCGCTCGAACTATGTGAAGGATGACTTGCATGAATGGAAAGGTGTGAAACTGGTAACGATTCCTTCTCCTAAGAAGAAGAGTTTCGAGGCCATCATCCATACGTTCCGTGCCATCAATGAGGCGAAGAAGTTGGGTGCTGATGTATTGCATATCCATGCCATCGGTCCTGCACTGCTGGTGCCATACGCCAAATTGCTGGGCATGAAGGTGGTGTTTACGCACCATGGTCCTGACTATGACAGAGACAAGTGGGGATTTGCAGCCAAGACTATCCTGAAGATGGGTGAGCGTATGGGCTGCATGTTTGCCGATGATGTCATCGTGATTTCTAATGTCATCAAGAATCTCATTGCCCGTAAATATGGAAGGACGAAGAATGTACACCTTATATATAATGGTGTCTCAGAGCCAGAGATTTGCGACTATCCTGAATATTTCAAGGAATTAGGGATAGAGAAGGGAAAGTATATCCTGGGTATGTGCAGATTTGTGCCTGAGAAGAACCTGCATCATCTGGTGGAAGCGTTCGTGAAATGGAAGAAGGCGCACACGGATTCCACGGATATAAAGTTAGTGTTAGCAGGCGATACTGACTTCGAGGATGAGTATTCGTTGGGATTGAAGCAGATGGCAAGGGAGAATGGTGTGGTGCTTACTGGCTTTATCAAGGGCAGAAAGCTTCATTCGCTGTTGACGAATTGCCGTTGCTATTGTCTTCCATCTTCGCACGAAGGTTTGCCGATTGCCCTGTTGGAGGCGATGAGCTATGGAGTAAAGGTGGTAGTGAGTGATATTCCTGCGAATCTGGAGGTTGGCTTGCCGAAGGATGATTACTTCCATTGTGGTAACGTGGATGAACTTTCAAAGAAGCTCGGAAAGATCATCGAGGTTCCATTGCAGCATGTGGATTACGACATGAGCAAGTATGATTGGAATCAGATTGCTGATGAAGTAGGAGGAGTGTATCAAGGGTTGAAGGAATGATGGTTGTTGTATCAAAGCAATATCAGATATTCTTTGATTTCCTAAGGTTCTGCATCGGTTCGGAGTCTGAGATTCCTTCTTCCTTGAAGGAAGCGGATTGGGAGGAGCTGTATGCTATTGCCAAGAAGCAATGTCTGGTGGGTGTTCTTTTTGATGGTATCAAGAAGTTGCCTGCGGAACAGGTTGGGATGAAGATGGAGTTGCTGCTCCAATGGATAGCGAAAAGTCAGATGTTGGAGAAGGCGAATGTTAGACTGAATGATGCTGCCATCCAAGTTTCTGAGTGGTTCAGGAAAAAGGGATTCAGAACCTGTATCCTGAAAGGACAGGGGAATGCATTGATGTATCCGAATCCTTATTCCCGTACGCCTGGTGACATTGATATCTGGGTGGAAGGTGGAGATAAACGGGTTATCTCCTTTGTCCGCTCTATCTCGCCTCATGAAAAGGCATGCTATCACCACATCGAGTTTCCATTGTATAAGGGTATTGAGGTTGAAGTGCATTACCGCCCAAGCTTCCTGCTGTGCTTCTGGCATAACAGAAAGCTTCAGAATTTTTATGAGAGGATGAAGGAGGAGCAGTTCTCGCATCGGGTAATGTTGGGGAAGCAAGGGGAGATTGCAATTCCGACAATGGAATTCAATCTCATCTTCCAATTGACTCATATCTTCTCGCATCTGATGAATGAGGGGATTGGGCTGAGGCAGCTTCTGGATTACTACTATGTATTGATTAGTGATGATTTATCATTGATTAGGGATAGAGTACAGAAGGAATTGAAGGAGTTGGGATTGTGGAAGTTTGCCGGTTCCATTATGTATATCATGCAGGAGGTGTTCGGCATGCCTGCCTCTCGCCTTATCGTTCCTCCGAATGAGAAGTATGGTAAGTTTGTGCTGAATGAGGTGCTGGAAGCCGGGAACTTCGGAAAATATGATGAAAGGAATCGGTTTGGGAGATCAAAGCTGGGACATAATCTCCAAAGGATGTATAGGGATATAAGACTCATGAGGTATTTTCCTGCTGAGGCTCTATGCGAGCCTTTGTTTAGGTTATGGCACTTCTTCTGGAGGGTAAAGAATAAGAAATAATAACTTCTATCACCCTGAAGATGATAGGGAGTATCTTTTCGAAAACCTACCTTCAATAGTCTTTACACCTCCTTCGGTTCCCCTCACATAGGACAGAAACCTCAGAAGGAAGGATGCAACCGCCCTCAGTAATACCACCTCGTTTGTGTAGTTACAGGTGTCACCTACCTTTGGGAAGTGTTTGAGATTACCTGTTACTAAGAAGGAATCTTCCTTGCTTAGGCAGATTTCATAGAAGACTCGGTCGTCCTCATCTGGCATTTCGCCATCATAAGGAAAACGGGAAGAATCAATTCCGTTTTGCTTTACAAGTTCTATAACTGTATTGATTTGGTCGTCTGACAACTTGAATTTTGCGCGATGAAGCACTTCATCATATTCTTTTATAATGTCATCATTATATAAAGGTATAATACGATGAAGGAACAAACTTTCAAGAACTCTTGCTGTTGAAGCATTTGAGTTGTGGGTGATAAGGGCTGATACAAATATGTTTGTATCAATGACTGCATATACCATTGCGTTCTTTTCTTAATCGTCTGACTTCTCTGATTTCTTCATTGATTTCATCAAGTGTGAGTTCTGGCGTTTCGCCTCTATCGGCTTTAGCTCTAAGTTCTTTGAACGCTGTCTTTGCTTTTGCAGTCACCTCGTCTTCTTCCTTAACCTGAATGGAGAAAGGAATGCTCTTACTGCGAATTACTGCCTTAACAAAGATGTTAATGGCGGTATTCGCACTCATACCGAACTGTTCACAGAGTTTATCAAACTGTGCTTTCTGCTGGTTGTCCATACGGACTGTCATTGCTGTCTGTGCCATAAGCCTAAAATGTTTATATGATAATCATTCTGATTGCAAATATACATCATTATGGCGTAAAATGGTGAGATAGTATTAATAATTTAATAAAGATTAATGGTTCGGAACCGCTACGCTCTAAGGTTGGCGGGGCATCAAAGCCCTTCGCCATGTTGTGCGGGCTGGGACCGCCTGGGGAGGGGAGTTTACAATTTATAGTTTACGAATTTCAATTAATAATTTTCAATTAACATATTATGGTTTATGGTTAGCAGGTTGATATTAACTGTAAACCATTAACTTTTCATAAAGTTTATGGCAAAAAAAGTTTTTGTGAGCGGATGTTACGACCTGCTACATTCCGGTCATGTGGAGTTTTTTCAGCAGGCATCACGGTATGGTGACCTGTATGTGGGTATCGGATCGGATGCTACTTATCTGGAGTATAAGCATCGCAAGCCTATGTTTCCGCAGGAGGAAAGGCTATTCATGGTCAAGAATATCAAGGCGGTGAAGGATGCGTATATCAATGAGGGAAGCGGAGTCATCGACTTCCTGCCAACTCTTGATAAGGTGAAACCGGATGTGTTTGTGGTGAACGCTGAGGGTGGGTCTGATGAGAAACGTAGAATCTGTAAGGAAAGGGGCATCGAATATGTCGAACTCCAGCGCACGCCTCATGCGGGTTTGAAGGCACGGTCTTCTTCTGACTTGAAGAAGGCGTTATCGAATGTATCTGAGAATTCGGCACAGGAGGCGGGGATTCCTACCCGTCTGGATCTGGCTGGTACTTGGATTGATCAGCCTTATGTAAGTATGTATCATCCGGGATGGGCGATTACCATCTCGCTGGAACCTACCTTTGAGGTGCGTGACCGCTGCGGTCTTTCTACCTCTACCCGTAAGATGATTCAGAAGATATGGCCGGTGAAGTTGCCGAAGATGGATCCGGAGATGCTCGCCAGACTGGTATTCTGCTTTGAGAACAAAATCCGGAGCGTCATGATGGTATCATCTCGGGTGCCCAGGATTCTATCGGTATCTGTGTGCCCGGTCTGGTGCGTCATTATTATGACAACAATTTCTGGCCAGAGAAGATTGAGAGTACGCAGGATGAAATGACCCTCCGATTCCTGGAAGACCATCTGGTGATGATTCCGATGGAAGCGAGAAGACCGGGATGCAGTGTGGTGGAAGGTAAGGATATCACGCTTGAGAAGGTGAAGGCGCTGGCTGATGCAGCTGATGCCTGCTGGAAGGCGATTCTGGCGCACGACCTCGATGCCTTTGCTGCAGCATACAGGGCATCTTTCGAGGCCCAGATTGCGATGTTCCCAGGTATGGTGAATCCGTCTGTCAACGGTGTGATAGAACCGGAGGCGAGTGTGCAGCCGATGATTGACCGCTACAGCCGCATGGAGGAGGTACTGGCATGGAAGATGCCGGGAGCTGGTGGCGGCGGTTATCTGGCACTGGTGGTAAAGGACAGTCTTAAATTTGCAGAGAATCATGACGAAGCCATCCATCTTCAGATACGAAGGGCATAACTATCTGGTGCCCTTCCTCATCATCAGCAGTCTTTTCTTCATGTGGGGCTTTGCCCATGGCATTCTGGAGGTGCTGAATCCGCATTTCCAGGAGTCGTTCCATATCAGCAAGATGATGTCGGCCTTGACGCAGGCTGCTGTCTATGGTGCCTACTTTCTGATGGCGCTGCCTGCCGGATGGATTATCCGGAAGTGGGGCTACAGGAGGGGAGTGATAACAGGACTGGTGCTCTTCGGTATCGGTGCTCTGATGTTCATACCGGGAAGCAGGATCAACAGTTTCTACTTCTTCGTTCTGTCGCTGTTTGTAATAGGATGCGGACTGACCTGTCTGGAAACGAGTGCGAATCCTTATACTACGGTACTGGGACATCCTGACAAGGCGGAGAGCAGAATCAACCTGTCGCAGTCGCTCAATGGTATCGGCTGGATTGTGGGACCGTTGGTTGGCGGACAGCTCCTGTTCTCGGGTGTCAACATCGCTATTCCTTATGCCCTGGTGGGTATCTTCGTGCTTGCTGTGGCACTGGTTCTGTCAAGGATCAAGTTGCCGGATCCAAGGAGAGCGCATGAGGCGGATACGAACGAGATGGTGGAGGAGAAGCCGATGCGAGTGATGGCATTCGGTTTTGGTATGCTGACCTTGTTTCTCTATGTGGCTGCCCAGACGGGTGTGAACAGTTTCTTCATCAACTATGCTGAGGAGAGTATTCATATTGAGAAGCAGACTGCCAGTCTGTATCTCGCCTTTGGCGGAATGGGTCTGTTCTTTATCGGCAGGTTGGCTGGTGGTGTCATCATGAATTATATCCAGCCAAGGCTGGTGCTGCAGGCTTGTGCCATCCTCACCTTTGTAGCCACATTGATCGTGGTGGTATGTAGCGGAACCTTATCTCTCATTGCGTTCTTCGCCCTGTATCTGGGAGAGAGCATCATGTTTCCGACTATCTTCTCGCTGGCATTGAGGGATGCGGGTACTAAGACCAAGCTTGCTTCTTCGTAGCTTATCATGACGATAGTGGGTGGTGCAGTTGCTCCAGTAATCATGGGGTATATTGCGGATACTACAGGCAGTATGGCGATTGCATTTCTTATACCGTTGGTATGTTATGGGGTGATTGGAACGTATGCGTTATCGAATCGCCACGTTCCTCTTTAGATAAAAGGAGGATTTTTCGAAAATCACCCCGTCCCTCTTTACCCTTAAAGAGGGCTCCACCTCTCATCTCGGTCTTCTCCCCTCAGGGAAGAAGAGGAAAACCGCCCTACTCGGTGCTCGGAACCGCTACGCTCTAAGGTTGGCGGGGCATCAAAGCCCTCGCCAGATATTGTGCGGGCTGGAACCGCCTGGGGAAAGCTTGCTGAGGTAGGAAACAGCTGTTTACAGTTAATAGTTTATAGATTTTTGTGATAATTTGTTGATAACTTGCAGATTTCTTTCGATTTTCTTGGTGGTTTCGAGGAAAAAGTGTACTTTTACGGTTAGATATTAATAAAATGAATTATTATGGCACAGGTATCAACAATGAATCAAGCTCAATTGCAAATTCTCGATATGCTGTCATTTATCAAGACTCCTGAGGCTTTGCGAGATTTGAATAAGGTAATCTCCGATTATTTTGTTCAGATGGCTGATGCTGAATTAGATAGGATGTGGAATGAAGGAACCCTGAATGAAGAGCGTATTGAGAGCTTCCGACATCTCCATGAACGTACTCCATACAATAAACCAATATTATAATCTTTAGGTTATGAAGTATGTAGCGGAACCTTATCTCTCATTGCGTTCTTCGCC
>UMCM01015524.1_pt1 | contig 13502 bp, 9 predicted proteins | sample 1964231 | NCBI WGS metagenome assembly UMCM01 (sample SAMEA4835968, study PRJEB28245) | human gut metagenome | biome: gut microbiome; material: fecal sample | place: Denmark | collected 2008
CCTGCCAGGAAACCGATTCTCCATCCTGTCATAGCGTATGCTTTTGATACCCCGTTTGCGATGATGACCTGGTCCTTTAGACCTGGTTCCTGGGCAATGCTGTGATGCTTACCGATGTAGTTGATGTGCTCGTAGATTTCATCTGCAAGTACGAATACATCTGGATGCTTTCTGAGGACATCAGCTAATGCTGCTAACTCTTCCTTAGAATAGACGCTACCTGTTGGGTTGCTTGGTGAGCAGAGGATAAGCATCTTGGTCTTAGGAGTGATTGCTGCCTCCAATTGCTCTGGAGTCATCTTGAAGTCCTGGTCGAAACCTGCGTTGACTATGACTGGTACACCACCAGCCAACTTTGCCATCTGTGGGTAACTTACCCAATATGGTGCAGGGATAATCACTTCATCGCCTGGGTTGACAAGTGCGAGGATTACGTTGCAGATACCCTGCTTGCCACCTGTGCCTACGATTACCTCATTGACGGTATAGTCGAGTCCGTTCTCATTTTTGAGTTTGGCAACAATCGCTTTTCGTAAATCAGGATAGCCAGGAACTGGTGAATATCTGGAGAAGTTATCATCAATTGCTTTCTTTGCTGCCTCTTTGATATTCTCTGGAGTGTTGAAGTCTGGTTCTCCTACGCTCATGTTGATTACATCAATTCCTTGAGCTTTCATTTCACTACTCTTCTGTGACATCGCCAGCGTTGCTGATGGTGCCAATCTGTTTAGACGATCAGATAATTGTGCCATAATTCAATTTATATTAATGTTTTGCCTGCAAAATTAATCATTTTATTTCTTTTAGAGAAGAAAAAGTGTCATTAATTCTATTTTCGTAATGAAATAATAACATCTTTTTTCTTTTTTCTCTCTTTTTAAAGGTGCAAGGTATGACCCATCCTGTCTCTTTTGGTCTTGAGATAGCGCTCGTTGTATTTGTTTGGTACAACTTCGATAGGTACATTCTCTACTATTTCCAGACCATAAGCTTCCAGGCCAACTCGCTTGACAGGGTTGTTGGTGAGCAAACGCATCTTGTGAACTCCCAACTGGCGTAGCATCTGTGCACCGCATCCGTAGTCGCGCTCATCTGGCTTGAAACCGAGATGTGTGTTGGCATCCACGGTGTCATAGCCTTCTTCCTGCAACTTGTATGCGGCTATCTTATTCATCAGGCCGATGCCTCTGCCTTCCTGTTGCATGTATATGACTACACCTTTTCCTTCTTTTTCTATCATCTCCATTGCTCTGTGCAACTGCTGTCCGCAGTCGCAGCGCATGCTTCCCAAGATGTCGCCTGTAGCACATGAAGAATGAACACGTACCAGGATAGGTTCCTCTTCTTTCCATTCGCCCTTGATGAGAGCCATGTGCTCCAGTCCGTTGCTCGCCTGACGGAAAGGAATCAGGCGGAAATGACCATATTCTGTAGGCATGTCAACTTCTTCACCCACTTCGATGAGTGATTCCTTCTTCAGTCGGTAGGTAATCATGTCTTTGATAGAGATGACCTTCAACCCCCATTCCTTGGCAAACTTAAGGAGTTCTGGAAGGCGAGCCATCGTTCCGTCCTCGTTCATGATTTCCATGAGAGCACCTGCAGGGTAGAGACCTGCCATTCTACAAAGGTCGATAGCTGCCTCGGTATGACCACTGCGGCGGAGTACGCCATTGTCTTGTGCATAGAGTGGGTTGATGTGGCCCGGACGTCCGAATGTCTGAGCGGTGGAGTTTGGATCTGCCAATGCCTTGATGGTCTCAGCTCTGTCGTGTGCAGAAACACCTGTGGTGCATCCTTCCAGTTTGTCAATAGTTACCGTAAAGGGAGTGCCCAACATAGAGGTATTATCAGATACCTGGTGAGGAAGGTCCAATTCATCACATCTGCTGATGGTGATAGGAGCGCAAAGTACGCCTCTTGCGTGTTTGAGCATGAAGTTTACTTTCTCTGCATCTATCTTCTCTGCTGCAATAATGAGATCGCCTTCGTTTTCGCGGTCTTCATCATCTACAACAATTACGAATTTTCCTTCTTTGAAGTCTTTTACAGCATCTTCAATGTTGTTTAGTCTTAAATCTGCCATTTTAATACTTTATTTTATAGTTACATTTTGATTATTACGTGTTTGTATATCTTTTATTCTGCCGAGGATATCGGTGTTTGTCTGAGAGATGATATGCAGGTCTCTGTACAGACGCATTCTGAATCTCCACATTCGCAGGTATAATACGATTCCGAGTGGTACGATGATTGCCGCAGCGATATTCAGCCATTTTCTTTCGAATGGTCGTGTATGTGCCTTGGTGGCCAGAATCGGATATTTGTTCAAATCGTGCAGAATGAACTTGTTCTTTGTATTTGTCAGGTCTTCTATCACGTTTTCCAATTCCTCGTTGATGCGTTCTATCTCGTGGTCTGGCTGATATCTGAAGAATACATTGATGAAATTAGGCAGTCTTTTGAGGTGCTGCACCTTATTATATATATATACATCTTCTGTAATCTTTGCCAGTTTCTCTGCATCTGTCATGTAATCCGGGTTGTTGATGATGACTTCTTTGCCGAAAATGTGGCGTTTCACTCGGATGCCTAACAATTTTGCAAAGAATTCCTTATAAGCATCGATATTGAACACGGCAGAATCGTTGGTGGCTTTCCAGGTGACGAAGATGGCCAATGGTATCATGACCGCTGATGCCAATCCCTTACCAAACCAGATGGCCCACATTCCGCTTCTTGCCATTCGGTATCCGGAATTATCCAAGATGAAGTAGATGATAAATATCAGCACGGATATCACAACCGGGAAACCGAGTCCTCCTTTTCGGATGATGGCACCGAGTGGTGCACCGATGAAGAAGAATATCAGGCATGATAGGGCAAGCATGAACTTGTTGATGGCCTCGATTTTGTGTAATCTGATAATCTGGTCTGCATCACCAGTCATCATGCTCTTGAAGTCCAGATCGCTCGATGCTTGTCGAATATCCGACAGTGCGCTGTTGATAACTCTGATCTTCTGGTCTTGCGGGAGTCTGTTGAATAAGGTATCTATCTCATATCCCTTTGCATCTGCCTTCTTGATGGCATTGGCTGAGTCTGCTTTGCTGACAGATGGGATTCGGTAATATCTGACAGATGCATCAGCCAGATAGCTTCTTCCTACAGAGTCATATCTGGCATTCAGCGAGTCGATGGTATGATAGATCTGTTCCAAACTCTTGCCTTTGGCATTGTTGGATAGCGATGCTGCGTCTGTCATATTGAAGTCTGCATCGAAATCCAGAACAATTCTTTTGCTGATAAACGACTCTCTTCGGTATGGAACGGAAGCACTGTTTGCCATTTCGCTGCTTTGCATGTTCTCAAACCATTCGCCGCTCCAGAGAGTAAGCAGGAGGTGCTTCTTTTCTGCTGTACTCTGGAGCATGGCAGAGTCGGCAAGGATGATGGCTGCGTCTTCGTAGCTGTCTGTCATTCGGTAGATCATTACTCCATAGAGTTTACCTGTTTTAATATCTTTCTTCTGCACATACAGGTTGCAGTTTGGAATACCATCATAGAAAATGCCTTCCGGGATTTCCAGTTCCGGACTCTTCTGCTTCATGGAGATAAGAAGCTGGGTGAGTTTCATATTGGAACTTGGACCAATATTATTTTGGAAGTAGAAGGAACCACACATGATGATGATGGTGATGATAATCAGAGATCGGAAGGATTGCATCAGGGAAATACCTGCGGCCTTGATGGCTGTGAGCTCTGAACTTTCACCGAGATTACCAAACGTGATCAGTGAGGAAAGAAGAATGGCGAGCGGTAATGCTTGGGGAACAAGCATTAATCCCATATACCAGAAGAATTGAGCCATCACTTCCATGGTCAGTCCTTTTCCGATGAGTTCGTCAATGTATCTCCACAAGAATTGCATCATCAGCACAAACTGGCAGATGAAGAATGTTCCTATGAAGAGCAAGCCAAACTGTTTGGCGATAAATATGTCTAATTTCTTAATTCGAAGCATTTTATTTATGTCTATTGAACAAGTCGGTATATTCCGTTTATTCATTTTCAGTCTGCAAAGGTAACACAAAAAAATAGAATATCCTTCATTTTTGCAGATTTTATATATTTATTAAGGTGTAAAATAGGCTGCAAATAAGGAAAAATAAAAAAATGCACTTTTTTCGAAAAAAAATGCAGAAAAATTTGTTCAATTCAAAATAATGTATTACCTTTGCACCCGCAATCGAGAAAACGTTTTGCTGTGATGGCGGGATAGCTCAGCTGGTTAGAGCGTCGGATTCATAATCCGGAGGTCGTGGGTTCGGGTCCCACCCCCGCTACAATAGGAACGCTAACTGAAAAGTTAGTGTTTTTTTATGCTCAAAACTTTCCTTATTTTATCCACAAGGTTTTATAAAGTTATCCACATCTTTCTATTTATTGTTGATAACTGTTGTATATATCTGAATATGAAATGTTTATTCTTGTAGTTTAAGGTGTTGCTATCTTCATTAGATTTTGGATTATACCGCTTTTTTATCTTCTTTTTTTTCTTTTTCTCCAAACCAGGTTTATAGGCTCTAATTTCGAAAATTGTTAAAAAATATCGCATTCTTGTTTGATATTTCAAAAAATAATCGTATATTTGTCACGAATTTCAATATAAGTAAAAATGCCTTTTGAGGGATATAACTGCAATATGGTTATTTAAATTTTCAAAGTTTATGAAGTGTTATAATACCAGACTATTATTCAATTTCTTAAACAATGCCTTGAAATATACTCCTGCTGGAGGTGATATTTTTGTATCTTTAAAAATGGTTGATCCTCATCAGGTTAAAGGTTTATCAGCCGAGACCATCAATTCTTATAAGGATTTTTTCCGTATCGATGTGCGTGATACGGGCATGGGAATTTCTCATGAAGAAGCAGAAAAGGTGTTTGAATGTTTCTTTCAGGCCAAAGGTGCTGCCAGTGGAACGGGTATCGGATTGACCCTTGTCAAGTCGTTTGTGGAGTTACATCATGGCAAGGCTTGGGTGGAGAGCAAAACGGATCAGGATAGCAATTTTATAGTAGTTATTCCTTGTAAACAGATAGGTGATGCACAGGTTATCCACAATGATGAGGAAATTGTGGATAACTCTGAAAGTGCTTCATTATCAGTAGGTAAAATGACGATTAATGAGTCTGATCTGCAGTATATCGACGATGGAAATAAACAAAATGGAAAACTCCAGAAGTTGTTGGATGAGCAAGGAAACAAACCTTCTTTATTGGTGATTGATGATAATAATGACATTCGTCAATATATTCGCACGCTTTTGCAGGATAAGTTTTATATCTTTGAGGCTTCCGATGGTAAGGAAGGTTTGGAAATCGCCCGGAAGGAAGTTCCTGATTTGGTAATCTGTGATGTCATGATGCCTGTGATGAATGGTTTGGAATTTACAAGGCAGTTGAAGACCCAGATCATCACTTCTCATATTCCTGTCATTGTGCTCACTGCTAAAAATCTGGATGAGCATCGTGCCCAAGGTTATGAGTATGGTGCTGATTCTTACATTACCAAACCATTCCATGGCAAGGTTCTTTTGTCCCGTATAGAAAATCTTCTCAAGCAGCGAAAAATGCTGAAGAGTCATTTTGAGAATATTTTCAGTCAGACTCCTCAAACTGCAGAACAGGAAGTAGCTATGAACCAGTTGGAAGATAGAGACAAGCAGTTCCTCCATCAACTTCATGCTATTATCCAGAAGAATCTTTCAGACAGTGAGTTTGGCGTAGAGGATATTGGCAAAGAAATTGGCTTGAGTCGTGTGCAGCTCTATCGTAAGGTGAAAGCAATGACGGGTTCTTCTGTAGTAGATTTGCTTCGCAAGGCTCGTCTTGCCAAGGCTAAACGACTACTTGAAAGCCGCAGTATGAGTGTTTCAGAGGTTGCCTATGAAGTCGGTTTTTCTGCACCTTCTTACTTTACGAAGTGCTTTAAGGAAGAATATGGTATGTTGCCAGGAGATGTAGGGAATAACTAAAGTCTTTATTCCCAATCCTCAAACTCCAGTTCCAGTTCCCGGTATTCTGGTCCTTGGCTACTGTTTTCCCTGTCCTCTTTCCTTGCTTCTTCTGAAGTGGCATTGCTTACAGACAAGCCGAGAAGGCGGATAGGGCGGCTGGTGGAGTAATCCACTTGTTGGAGCAATCGTTTGGCAAGTGGGAGTATTTCTCTTTTTTCCTTCAGGATTTTCTCTTGTGAAATGCTGCGGGTAATCTGGGTGAAGTCGGAAAACTTCACCTTTAAAGTTAATGTCCTACCCTCAAACCCACTCTTGGAAATCCGCTCCTGGAGTTCAAGTACTGAATGATAGAGTTCTATGATGACTGCCGTTTTTTTATAGATATCTTCCAGAAAAGTCTGTTCGCATCCCACAGACTTCCTCACTCTGCTTGTGATAACAGGTCTGTTGTCTATCCCACGGGCAAAGTCATAGAAGATATGACCGGCTTTTCCGAACACTTCAACCAGATGTTCCTCGGATACTTTCCGTAGGTCTGCTCCGTTGAAGATACCCATGAAATGCATTTTTTGCAAGGTTTTCTTGCCTACGCCCCAAAAATCCTCTACGGGTAGCTGGGCGATGAAATCGAGCGCTTTGTCTGGATGGATGGTGCAAATTCCATCAGGTTTACGGTAATCAGAAGCCACTTTGGCGAGAAACTTGCAGTAGCTGATGCCAGCCGAGGCGGTGAGTCCGGTTGCTTCCTTGATACGGGTTTTGATTTCTTTGGCGATATCCATCGCCAGTTCTATCCCTTTCTTATTCTGTGTTACATCAAGAAAGGCTTCATCTATGGAGATGGGTTCGATGAGGTCGGTATATTCCTGGAATATCTGATGTATCTGATGGGATATTTTAGCGTAATAATCATGCCGACAGGGCACGATGATGAGATTAGGGCAGCACTGCTTGGCTTGAGTGATGGATTGCGCCGAGTGAACGCCATACTTCCTTGCCTCATAGCTGGCTGTAGAAACCACACCACGTGGTCCGTCGAAGCCTACCGCTACCGGTTTGCCCCGAAGTTCCGAATTGTCTCTTTGCTCTACCGCAGCAAAGAAGGCATCCATGTCAATATGTATAATTTTTCGACCTGGCATTGTTTGAAAAGTAGTACTCCTTTCTTAAATGTATGTCTTATGATGTTGCAAAATTACTAATTATTTCTTTTTTATACAAATCTTTCTCCTTGTTCTTGATATTTTTCGTTCATGTAATAGCAATTATGTTACAATGAACGTTTTGTTGAATCTGATGATGTTTTTTTAAAAGTCTTTGTTTGTATTTTTATATAATTTTGCAGCAGAAAAAAAAGAATTAACAATTTAGACGTTATTAAGTAAGTCGTGAATTCAACAAGCAAGTGCAAAATTCCATCCCATAGTCTGTTGTTATGGACTTTATTTTTCCCTTGAAAACCACTTTGCTTGGCTGGTAAAGTATGATTTTAAGGCCTGATTTAGCTTATCAACAAATATATTCATCAGCAAAAAACTCTATATTTGTGATTGATAATTACATAGGATTGAAAACCTTGGTCTTATTAAAAAGTGTACCAGTAGGTGTGAATCTTATGAGATGTCTCAGGACTTTTTTTCTTGATGACATCTGTAACACTATTGTTTCTAAGAGTGTTACAGATGTAACTATGCAACAAAAAAGGTAGTCGATGAACGATTTTTTATAACGAAACAAATTGTTTTTCGCTACCTTTGCAGCAGAAAACAAGAAACAAAACGCTAACAATTATGAATAAATCTTCAAAATTATCAATCATCCCGGTGATGCTATGTTTCTTCGCCATGGGATTCGTAGATCTGGTAGGCATAGCCTCCAACTATGTAAAAGAAGACGGTACTCCTATTGAAGAAGAGAAAGATAGTGGTAGTGCCTCAGGTTTTAGCGATTGCTTCAAGTTGTTCGGCAAACCTATCGTGTTGTTATCTTTCATCGGTATTATGTGCCATGTGGGTATCGACGTGGGTACCAATACAACTGCTCCAAAAATTCTGATGGAGCGACTGGGATGGAGCCTGAACGATGCAGCTTTCGCTACTTCACTTTATTTCATCTTCCGTACCATTGGCTGTTTCACAGGTACAGCTTTCCTTCGTATGATGAAGACCCGTACTTTCTTTATCGTCAGTGTTGTAATGATGGCTTTGAGTATGGTATTTATGTTTATTGGTGATAATAAGACAATGCTTTATATTGCCATTGCCTTGGTAGGATATGGTAACTCTAATGTGTTCTCTATGATTTTCTCTCAGGCACTGCTTGCTTTGCCGGAGAAGAAGAATGAAACACTTGAGGTATCAGAATGAGGTGGCTTGGTACAATACGATTCTCTAGTCCTTTAGGCGTTCTTGCGTATCTGAACTTATTACTCAGTTTCTTTTCATAAAAATAAGAGGGTGCGTCACAGACTTATGACACACCCTCTTTTTCATATCATGATTTCTGTATCATTTACTTCTGGCACTCCTTGCAAGGTGTCCAAGGCTTCAACTGTTTGAAGAAGTCGTTGCCCTTGTCATCTACGAGGATGAATGCAGGGAAGTCTTCTACTGTAATCTTCCAGATAGCCTCCATGCCGAGCTCAGGGTACTCTACGCACTCGATGCTCTTGATAGAACTCTGGGAGAGAACTGCAGCTACACCGCCGATAGTACCGAGGTAGAAACCACCGTGCTTCTTGCAAGCCTCTGTTACGATGTCGCCACGGTTACCCTTGGCAATCATTACCAAACTTGCACCATGATCCTGGAACTCATCTACGTATGGATCCATACGGTTGGCTGTGGTAGGACCCATTGAGCCACATGGATAACCCTCTGGGGTCTTGGCAGGACCTGCATAGAGAATAGGGTGGTTCTTGAAGTACTCTGGCATTTCCTCGCCAGCGTCCAGACGAGCCTTGAGCTTAGCGTGAGCGATGTCGCGAGCCACAATGATGGTACCCTTCAAGTTGACACGTGTACTTACAGGATATTTGCTCAACTCAGCGCGAACAGAATCAATACCCTTGTCGAGGTCGATTTCAATACCCTTTGCACCCTCGCCTGGCTTGCGAAGCTCTTCAGGAATCAACTCTGTTGGGTTCTCATCCATCTTCTCCAACCAGATACCGTCCTTGTTGATTTTAGCCTTGATGTTGCGGTCGGCTGAGCAGCTTACACCCATACCGATAGGACAGCTGGCACCATGACGTGGGAGGCGAACTACGCGGATGTCGTGAGCCAGGTACTTGCCACCAAACTGTGCACCCAAGCCAATCTTGTGTGCCTCTTCAAGGAGTTTGTTCTCCAAGTCAATATCACGGAAAGCACGACCTGTCTCATCGCCTGTAGTAGGCAACTCATCGTAGTATTTGATAGAAGCCAACTTCACGGTAAGGAGGTTCTTCTCAGCAGAAGTACCACCGATTACGAATGCGATGTGGTAAGGAGGACATGCTGCAGTACCCAAACTCTTCATCTTCTCTACGAGGAATGGAAGCAATGTACCCTCATTCTGGATAGTAGCCTTGGTCATAGGGTAGAAGTAAGTCTTGTTGGCAGAGCCACCACCCTTAGCTACCATCACGAAACGGTACTCATCACCTTCTGTTGCCTCGATGTCAATCTGGGCAGGGAGGTTGCAACGGGTGTTCACCTCATCATACATATTAAGAGGAGCATTCTGTGAATAGCGGAGGTTGTCTTGTGTGTATGTGTTATAGACACCAAGGCTCAAAGCCTCTTCATCCTCAAAGTCAGTCCATACGCGCTGGCCTTTCTCGCCATGAATGATGGCAGTACCTGTATCCTGACAGAATGGGAGAATGCCCTTTACGGCAGTCTCTGCGTTACGGAGGAACTGGAGAGCTACGTACTTGTCGTTCTCAGAAGCCTCTGGGTCGGTCAAAATCTTAGCTACCTGAGCATTGTGCTCACGACGGAGCATGAACTCTACGTCGTGGAAACCCTGCTGCGCCAGCAAAGTCAAAGCTTCTTTAGAAACCTTGAGGATTGTCTTACCCTCAAACTCTGCTGTGCTTACGCCTTCTTTAGAGATAAGGCGGTACTCTGTCTTGTCCTCTCCAAGCTGAAACATTGGAGCGTACTTAAATTCTGGAGCTTTTGCCATAATGTTTTTTGTTATAATTTAAAACTGTTGAAATATTCTTGTTTACTGTTGAAACATTCAAATTTAATAGCTGAAACTATCTGACAGACACGTTGAGTAATCCATCGTCAGTCTCTTTAATTCTCGTAATCTATTTCCTGGTCAAGACTATCCACGAAATTGCGGAAGACTTCTTCTTCCACATCTCCCATGGCAAATTCTTTCTCTGCATCCTTCTTGATTTCGGCAATCCATGAACGGCGGGCTTTGATGTAGTCCTCGTGAATGCGGTTGGCATCTTCGAGCGTAATCTCGCTAATGCCGTAGTAATCGCAGATCATTTTGTAAGTCCATGTCCACTGGTACTCGCGGTAGTTGGCATCGATATTTTCGAATCGCTCGATGAGTTCCTGAATGGTCTCGATGTTTCCATCTTTCAGGTCGTTGATGATTCTCTCTTCCTCTGATACAGGAAGGAGGAGACCCGACAGGTCGTCCCAGTCGCCCAAACCAATCTCTGTACTTGGTGGGGTGATGCTCGGGTCGCGCTTGAGAACTCTCTTCAGTACGGCACCCATGTAGATGCGAAGAGCAATGTCGTAATACTTGATGCCCTTGTGAAGCGAGGTGGCTGGTATGATGTACTCATGATAGAGGTATTGCGAAACATTATCGCCCGTTACCTCTCGCAGATTTTCGAGGATTTTCTTGCCTTTGAGAACTTCTCCCACAGAGAATGGGGAAAGCCAGTCGAAATTGACGATACTCTTGCGGTTTTCTGGAGCACGGAGATCTCGTTTTGGCCATTTCTTGATGTCTCGATACAGACCTACGGTAGTGATGTTTCTGCCTGGTATGAGGAACATCTTGTCGCCATCGGCTATCAGATAGGCGAATGGCAGATTGCGGGTATCGGGATGGTGCATCAGTTTGCCGAAACATACAGAGTAGGTTCCTAACGTGGCAGGCATCAGCAGGTAAGCGCCGCTGGCAGTCTTCGAACCGCGTTCCAGAATTCCCCAGTGCATAGGTCCCATTTTGTAGGCATGGTTGGAGAAATTGGTGGCCGAACCTGCATTATAGAACGAGAACATACCTCCGATGAGGAGACTGCTCTTGTGGTGAGAGGCTGTGAATGGACCACAGAAAGCGGCACATGCCTCACCATTACTCATATAGCTGTTGGCGAAGAATACGGAAGCTGAGGCCGTGAAACCATTGCTCAACTGGCAAGTTTCACCGATGAAGCAGTCTTGTATCTTCACACTGTTGATAACGCTCGAACCTTCAGCGATGATACTGTTTTCTGCTATTACGCCAGTACCGATGTACACATTACCATGGATGGAGCCCAACAGGGTGCAGTCGCTGAGTCGGGAAGCACCGTTTACCTCGCAGAAGTCATTGATCACGCAGTTGGTTATCTCCTTGGTGTTGATAATCTTCACGTTGTTTCCTATCTGTCCGCGTTCTGGCATCTTGGTGTCTATATCGCTCTTGATGAGCAGGCGTATCTTCTCCTTCAGTTCCTTGTCGGAGAAATGCTTCACCATGAATGCAGCCAACTGACTGTTCAGATCGCTGAAAAGAATGACATTTCCTTCGCCCACCTCATTGAGTACACTTACCAGGTTTCCTTCGCCATAGGTAGCTCCCTCTGTGGTCTCCATGGTTGAAATATTGGAAATGTAGCAGTCATCACCGATGGTGTAGTTGTTGATGAAATTGCCCACATTTTCAATGAGGCAATCATCTCCGATGGTTACATTTCTCAGGGTGGCATTGTTGATGCCGGAATGCTTTACAAAGCCTTGGCTTACTTCTACATTCTTGTCGAATCCGCCGATGTTTACTTCACCATAGAGCATCACGCGATGCATAAAGTTGGGCTTGAAGTTCTCCGATACATTCACGGAGGTCCAGTCTTCTGCCCAACAGTCATTACTCTTGAGCACCTCGATTTCTTCTGAGGTTAGAGGTCTGTAGTCATTCATTGTTGATACGTTTTTATGGAGTTATCTTTTCGGGAAAACTCCAGGTATTATTTATTCGTAATCCTGGTACAGGAAGTCATTGTATGGATACTTCTGTACGTGGAGCTCTCTTACTTTCTTATAGAGTACCTCGCGGAACTCATCGATGTTGTCTTTGTTCTTTGCCGAGATGAAAAGGCAGTCATCGTGGAGTTTTGCCATCCATGTCTTCTTCAGGTCTTCCAGTGGAATGTTTTCCTTCTCCATAGGTGTCAGGTCATCTTCCTCTTTCTCTACCCAGGTATAGTTGTCTATCTTGTTGAAGATAATCATTGATGGCTTGTCTGAACATCCCAATTCCTCCAGCGTTTTCTCTACCACCTGTATCTGCTCTTCGAAATCAGGGTGCGAGATATCTACTACGTGCAACAGCAGGTCGGCCTCGCGAGTCTCATCCAGTGTACTCTTGAAGGAATCTACCAGATCGGTAGGTAACTTGCGGATGAATCCAACGGTGTCGGCGAGGAGGAACGGAAGATTTTCTACCACAACCTTGCGCACGGTAGTGTCGAGTGTGGCGAAGAGTTTGTTCTCTGCGAAGACTTCGCTCTTGGAGAGGAGGTTCATGATGGTACTCTTTCCCACGTTGGTGTAACCTACGAGTGCTACACGGATGAGACGTCCGCGGTTTTTTCTCTGGGTTGTCTTCTGCTTGTCGATTTCTGCCAGTCGTTCTTTCAGCAGGCTCATTCTGCCGAGGATGATACGGCGGTCCATCTCCAGCTGGGTTTCACCCGGACCACGCAAACCAACAGAACCCTTTCCGCCACCAGAACCGGAACCACCTCCCTGGCGCTCAAGGTGAGTCCAAAGACGTTGCAGTCGTGGAAGCATGTAGTGATATTGTGCCAACTCTACTTGAGTCTTTGCCGCTGCGGTCTGTGCACGCATGGCAAAGATGTCGAGGATGAGTGAGGTACGGTCGAGAATCTTCACTTGCAACTCTTGTTCGATGTTGCGTATCTGCTTGGCAGAAAGTTCATCATCAAAGATGACCATACCGATTTCTCTATCTTCTTCTTCCTCTTCCTTGATGTATTGTTTGATTTCCTCCAACTTACCTTTTCCCACGTATGTGGTCTGGTTAGGTGAAATCACCTTCTGTGTGAATCTCTTCACGGTGACCGCACCTGCAGTATCGGCGAGGAATTCCAACTCGTCGAGGTATTCTTTTGTCTTGGCTTCGTCCTGTGTCTTGGTTACCAGACCTACGAGCACTGCGGTTTCTGCCTTGACTTCTGAAATTACAAATTCTTTCATTCCTTAATTCCGCAACACTATAGTTTAACATTATTTA